>Ga0172365_10001063_pt1 | contig 19497 bp, 16 predicted proteins | sample LakKivSesite48cm_FD_114535 | JGI IMG/M metagenome (GOLD analysis project Ga0172365, IMG submission 114535) | Sediment microbial communities from Lake Kivu, Rwanda - Sediment site 48cm | ecosystem: Environmental > Aquatic > Freshwater > Lake > Sediment | place: Rwanda: Western Province, Lake... | reverse complement strand
GGGCTGTCCAGGCCGTAGCCGGTGTTGTTGACTGTGGCGATGGTGCCATCCACCTCCACCGGCCCCCGGTTAAAGATGTTCTCGATGAAGGTGATGCCAGACTTGCCCAGGCTCTGGTACTTGAAAGTCGCGGTGTGCAGCTCGCCCCAGCGCCAGCGGGCCATGTTGCGCCCCTGCATCTCGGTCAGCTCCTCCACCGCTGCCTCCAGTGCCCGCAGCAGGATCTCGTCCCGCGTCTCCACCTCGGGCGTGGTCACGTCGTCGAACCAGGGGGAGGCCTCGTCTGCCAGGAGATTCACGAGTGCGACCGTCGCGCTGCCTCGGGCTTCCTCCAGGAGGTGCCCCCCCAGCTCGTCGCCGAAGGTCAGGTCTATCAGGTGCAGGCGGAAGGCCTCGAAGAGGGCGGCCCCGGCGCTGTCCCGCCCCGCCCGCCGGTCCCAGGCCCGCAGCAACTCCAGCGCCTGCGCCAGGCGCGTCCTGTTGTCGGCGCGAGGCCCTGGACCGCTGGCCGGGAGCACCAGCAGGTGGGGCAGGACGTCCTCCGCCCACACGGGGCTGTTGTCGCCCTGGATGGCCTGCACGTCGGCCAGCGAGACAGGGGTACTGGCCTCGATCAGTTCCACGATCCGCCGCGCCCGGTAGCCGGGATCCCAGTCCACCGTCAGGAGGTAGGGGTAATCCCGTCCGACCACGGCGTTGTTAGCGGTGACGATGTACCCCTCCGGCGGGTTGAAGGCGCGGGGCAGCTCGTCGAATGGAATATAGTCCACCCACTCGTACTCCCCGCTCCAGCCGGGCGCCGGCATCGAGCCGTCGCCGGAGGCGCGGATGGGGATGCGGCCGGGAGACTGGTAGCCGATGTTCCCCTCGACGTCGGCATAGACAAAGTTCTGGCTGGGCGCGTCCCAATAGCGGAGCGCCTCCCGGAACTCTTCCCAGTTCTGCGCCCGATCGAGGAGCATGACACTCTGCATCAGCGTCCCAGGCTGGAGTGCGGTCCAGGAGAGCGCCAGCGGCTGCCAGCCGAAGGCCCATTCATCCTCCGCGCCGCCAGCCACGTCGTTGATGATGGGGCCATGGCGGGTGAGGCGTGCGAATACCACCACCGGCTCCTCCTCACCGGCGACGCCGATCTCTTCGCGGACGATCGTCATGTCCAGCCACTTGCCCTGATACTCGTACTGGTTCGGATTCTCCGGGTTGACCCGCTCGATGAAGAGGTCCTGTACGTCCGGCCCCAGGTTGGTGACCCCCCAGGCGATACGATCGTTGTGGCCGATGATGACGCCGGGGGCGCTGGCGAAGGAAGCGCCGACGACGTTGTAGGGGCAATCCGGCCCCAGCGGATCGCAGTGCAGCCCAATCTCGTACCAGATGGAGGGCATCTGGATGCTCAGGTGGGGATCGTTGGCCAGGAGCGGCATGCCCGTCTCGGTGTGGCTCCCGGCGATGACCCAGTTGTTGCTGCCCAGGTCGTCCCCCTTGCCCAGCACGTGGGTCTCAAACGCGGCCGCCGGCACCGCCTGCAGCGTCGCCCCTGCCAACGGGTGCGGGACGATGACCGGATAGTCGTCCGGGTAGGGGGGCACAATCGCGCCGACGGCGGAGGTACCCAGCCGGGCAGCAACTTGAGCGCGTAGAAGCTCGTCCTCCCTGTTCCCCCCCAGGTCCCAGGCCATCACCTTGGCCCACGTGAGCGTATTGATGGGAGTCCAGGGCTCGGGCTCAAACTTGACGCCGGTCAGGCCCAGGAGGGTGAACTCCAGCCCCAGGCGGCCTCGATGGGTGGAGACGTAGGCGTTGACGCCCTCGGCATAGTCCTCCAGCACCGTCCGCACCTCGTCGTCCAAAAGTTCCAGTTCCTGGGCGGCAGTGCGGTGCCAGCCGAGCGTGCGGATGAAGCGGTCGGAGTCCAGGCCAGATTCTCCCAGGACCTCCGAAAGTCGCCCGGAGCCAATCCGTCGCCAGAACTCCATCTGCCAGAAGCGGTCCTGGGCGTGGACGTACCCCTGGGCGAAGAACAGGTCGTGGGGAGTGGAGGCATAGATGTGGGAGATGCCCCAACTGTCGCGGACGACGGTCACCTCGGCCTGCAGGCCATCCACGCGGACCTTCCCGGCGGTGCGGGGCCAGGCGCGACGCACGGTGAAGAAGCCCCACCCAAAGCCGAGCAGCCCCACCACCAACACGACCACCAGCAGTACCAGCAAGACATACAGCAGTATACGACGCATGGCAACCCTCCATATCCTTGCTACAAAGAACGCTCTAACCTCTCCCTGCTACCTCACCTGCTCTGAGTCTTCTCCCTTCCTTCCCTTCCCTCCCTTCCCTTCTCTTCCTTCCTTCCCCTCCTTTCCCTCCCTTCCTTCCCTTCCTTCCCTTCCGTAAATAGTATACGCATATATCGCACGGCTGCAAATGGCAAACGTGATCACCGGTTCATTGGCGCGGCGGGCGCTGTTGCGTTATAATTGGGGTATGACCCGCTGGCATCGTCTTCGTCTGTGGTTCGCTTTTGTGCTGGTCGCCGTGCTGATCGCCGCTGCCGCGTTGTGGCTGCGCGGCACGTGGCCTGGCGGCGGCAGCCAGTCGGCCCTGTACACTCCCGCGATTCCCGGGGCATCACCACTGCCCACTCCAACACCTGTGTCGGCAGCATTTTCTCCCTCCCCCTGGACCACCGGCGGGGCTGCTCTGTTGTGGGTGGCGCTGGGGATCGTGCTGGCCCTGGGCATCGCTTTTCTCATCCTCCGCCTCCATCGCCACGATATATCGTAATGAAGCCACCCCGCTCCCTGTCCCTCGCGATCGTCGGCTTGCTGGTGCTGGCTGCCTTTGCCGTGCGCGCCGCCTCGCTCGACGCCCAGTCGCTCTGGCGGGACGAGGTAGACGCTTTGCGTTTTTCCACCGCCCCCTGGCCAGAGGTGCTCTCCAACCTGACCCGCCCCGGCTGGAACGGCCCGCTCTATTTCCTGTTGCTGCGCGGCTGGATCGCGCTCACGGGCACGAGCGAATACGCGATGCGCTTCTTCTCTCTCACCTTTGGCGTCCTCGGCGTGCCACTGGTCTACGCACTGGGCTGCCGCCTGTTCGACCGGCAGACGGGGCTCCTGACCGCGCTGTTGGCGGCTGCCTCTCCCTATCTGGCCTGGTACGGCCAGGAGGTCAAGATGTACACGCTGGTGCCGGCGCTGGCCCTGCTGGCGATTTATAGTTTGCGCCGCGCCATTGCCGGAGAGGGCTGGCGTTGGTGGGCAGTGCAGGTCGTCGCGACCAGCCTGGCCTTTTACTCCCACATTCTGGCCGCGCTGCTGGTCCCCGTGCAGGTGTTGCTCTACTTCGCCTGGTGGCCCTGGGCGCGCCGGCAGTGGATCGGCGCACTGGCCAGCCTGGCCTGCCTCACGTTGCCTTACCTGCCGCTGGCTGTCTGGCAGGCTCCGCTCGTGCTCCAGGCTCGCGAGACGGGCTTTTACCCGTATACACTGGGTCAGATGGCGGGGATCCTGCTCAATGGCTGGAGCACAGGCATCCTCAGTTGGGGCTGGCCCTGGGGCGCGGCGTTGATGGGTGCGCTGGCTGCCTGGGGGTTGGTGAGTCTACCCTCCCCGTCCCCCCCCCTCGTAGGGGGGGGGGTGGGGGGGGGTAGGCCTCGTCTCGTACTGCTGGCCTGGCTCATAGTCCCGCTGCTGGTCGTGTGGCTCGTTTCGCTGCGGCAACCGCTCTTCACCGACCGTTACCTCGTGTGGGCTGCGCCGGCCTTTTACCTGCTGGTTGCGCTGGGGCTGGTATCTCTATATCGTTTGGGCAGTTGGAGTCGTACCTGGCTAAAAGTGTCCAGCGGGACAGCCACTGTGCTCCTGGCAAGCGCCGTGCTCGTCGTGAATGGCGTCAACCTGTGGCGACAGGCCACGGCCCCTATCAAATCCGACTTTCGCGCCGCCGCTGCCCACGTGGCCGAACGCTACACGCCGGGAGAACTGATCGTATTCCAGATTCCATACGGCCGGTACACCTTCGATTACTACTTTCCCGAAGAAACGTACCCCTGGGCCGAGGGGCTCTACACCAACCACCGTACCCCGGATGGCTCCTACCTGATGAGCGAGCAGGAGGCCACGTACCGCATGCAGGAGATGACGGAGGGGTATCGTGTGGTCTGGCTGGTCGTCACCGAGATGGAGATGTGGGACGAACGCGGCCTGGTAAAGGCGTGGCTGGAGGCCAACGCGCAGCGGGCAGACGAGGCGCATTTCGCGCGGGTGGACGTGTACCGGTATGGGAAGTGATGCGTGAGACGTGAAGCGTGAGACGTGAAACGTGAAACGTGATGCATGATGCGTGATAAGCATCAGCGTTCATCCGCGTTTGTCCGCGTCCGATAGAGTGCCTTCTCTTCGCACTATTGGCGGCTTTGCGGTATAATACCCACGCGGATATCTTGTGATCCACGTTGGGAGACAGTCGTGGATGTTGCGCACGACATATCGTTGGACCACAGTATTTGGATATCTCCACTCGTCGTCAGTGAGGAGCGGTACGTGGTTCGCCAACGCTGGTCGTTCTTTAAGCACGTCCAGCGAGAAGGCGTTATGCTATGGTCGAATTTGAGTTAGAAGAAGTCCGGGTTTACCTAAAACTTGCTGAGGAAAAGTTGGTCGTCGCCCGCGATCTGGTGAATCTGGGCCATTCCATTACCGACGCTGAAGCCTTTCTCACCAAAGCATGTGAAATCGTGGCCGAAGCAATAGGGCCGGAGGGTAGGGGAAATGTGGACTGGTCTGGCTGACCGTCACCCCGGCCAGACGCTGGCCTTTATGCCAGAGCCGGAAGTGCAACTGCTGGCAGAAACGCTCGTGGCCTTTGCCAACTCTGACGGCGGCACCGTCCTCATCGGCGTGAACGCGACCGGGCGGGCCACCGGCCAGGTTTATGCGGACGACCTCGAAGTCACGCTGCAGGCCGCCGTGCGGGAGTGCCGCCCGCCGGTGGAGGTGCGCTGGCACCAGGCGGCGGCCGAAGAAGGGCTGGCGTTTGCCATCGTCGTCGGCCGCAGCACCGAACTCCACAGCCTGGCCGACGGGCGCGTGCTGATCCGCACCGGCGCCGAAAACCGCCCCCTCAGCGGCGACGAGATCCGCCAACTGGCCGCCACCAAGTCTACCGGCGATTTCGAGATTGAGCCTGCGCCCGGCGCGCGGCGCGAGGATTTCGACAGTGACGTGATCGCCGAGTTCGTCGCCAAGTGGGAAGGGCGCCAGCACCGGGAGTGGGCGCACTCCGTGGACGACCTGCTGCTCGAGGTCGGAGCACTGGACGAGACTGGCCGGCCTACGGTCGCGGGCGTGTTGCTGTTCGCCCGCAATCCGCAGGCCTTCATGCCCCAGAGTGGGCTGACTTTCGTCAAGTTCGTCGGCACGCTGCCGCGGGGCGAGGCCGGCCAGCCGGGCTACGGCCGCCGCGAAGAGATCGGTGGGCCGCTGGCGCGCATCATCCAGCGCACCTGGGAGGTCGTGGGCGAGGAGATGCGCATCGGCGCGGTCGTCACCGGGCTCGAGCGGGAGGAGCGCACCGAGTACCCGGCCGCGGCCGTGCGCGAGGCATTGGTCAACGCCGTGGCGCACCGGGACTACCGGCTGGGCGGGCGGCGCGTCGAGGTGCGCATGTTCACCGACCGCATGGAGATCACCAGCCCCGGGGGCTTGCCTGGCTTTATCACGGTGGACAACATCGTCGAGGAACACTTTTCGCGCAACCCGCGCCTCGTCTCTGGCCTGTACCAGTGGGGCTACATCGAGGCGCTGGGGTTGGGCGTGGACCTGATGATCGAGGAGATGGTGCGCGCCGGCCATCCCCCGCCCAGGTTCAAAGACACTCCCCATTCGTTCACCGTCACGCTCTCCAACGTCCGTGACCGTGCCCCTCTGCCCGCCTGGACACGCACGATGAACGAGCGGCAGGCCAGGGCATTGACGTACGTGCAGGAACACGGCCGCATCACCAGCCGCGAATACCACGACCTCTGTCCCGACGTCAGCCCCGAGACGCTACGGCTGGACATGGTTGACCTGGTCGAGCGGGGGATTCTGCTCAAGATCGGGGCTAAGAAGGGAACGTATTATATCATGAAATAGGCGGAGTTTTGCCGATTGGGGGTGCCTACGAAGATTGTATCCGCACTATTTTCTCAGCCCAGTATCACCTGCCGGCAGAGCAAATACGATATGCGACAGTGATTCCTTCAGGTGACAGGCAAAGCCGCCGTAGCCTTGATGCTTACCTGGCATTGGATAGCATATCTGAGGCGCATCGGCGAAGTTGGGCTGCCTATGCCTATGATCGCCTGAAGCAGATCAGCCCTGTACCGAAGGTTGAGATTACTGCGATTGGGTTTGAAGTTCGCCACTGCTACCAGTCTGCAGATTCGAAGCGCGTTCAAGCAGACGAAGCGATGGCTCGTTATTGCATTGTGTCAGGCATATTGCCCGTAATGCTCATCTTCTGCACCCAGTCGAACCGGAGTGTCGTCAATCGCTATCGTTCCCTTTGGGTTGTGGTAGAAGGATTCGAGTCCTACGAGTTGGTGAAAACACAAACTGGCTTCGATTTCTATGCCTTCCTGTTCGCTCATAAGGAAGAGTTTCGCCAGCCAGTGGTCAGAATGTTGGAGAGGCTACAGGAAGGGACATGAGCCAGGCCAGGCAACTCCCATTATTCGTTGATCGCCATACAGTATTTCACGGCCGGTCGGTAAAGTCGGTCACCTTCAAAGGTAACTTCGACTATCCGATTCATCGGTGGTTTCGCCTGACCCCCCGTTTCTCGCCTGAACTGGTTGCAGACATCCTGGCTCATTGGAATCTACCCGCTGGTGCCAGCGTGTTAGAACCATTTTGCGGCGTGGGTACAACGCCTCTCGTGTGCCAGGAAAGAGGATTGCCCAGTTGCGCAGTTGAGATCAATCCATTGCTACATTTTGTGGCTAAGGTGAAGACGGCAGCTTACGACAATCCAGACGATTTGCCCGCTGCCGCCCAAGAGATCTTATCTTTGGCCAGAGAGCATCTCGGGCCTATGCAGGCAATGGACACCGGGGCATTCCGAGTGGAATACTACAAGATCATCCCTGCTATCCAAAACGTCGTGAAGTGGTGGTCACCCCCCGTGCTCAAGAAAATCGTCGCCTTGCGCCTGGCTTTAACAATGTCGTCATTGCCATCTGCTACAGTGGACCTGCTCAACCTGGCCCTGGTCAGTATCCTGATAGAAGTTTCCAACGCGCGTCACAACCATCCATCACTGTCATTCGCCAAGACCTCCAGGAAGAATGCTCCTGTCTTCGAGCGATTCGAGGAACAGGTGGCCATAATGAAGCGGGATCTCTTGAACTTTCCCCGGCCAAGACCGGAAGCGATGATCTTGCGTGGGAACTCTAAACATTTGGAGAAGGTCTTGCCTGTGGGTCATCGCTGCGATGCTGTGATCACTTCGCCTCCGTATCCCAACCGCTACAGTTATGCCCGGGAGACTCGTCCGCAAATGTTCTACCTGGGACTGGTCAAGAGCGGCCGAGAGGTCAGGCAACTGGAGGTAGAGGCCATCGGTGGCACCTGGGGCAAGGCTACCTCTATTTTGGAGCAACCTATACACTATAGATCTGCAGCAGTAGCACAAGCCTTGCGCGGTATTCCAGAAAGCATCGGCCAGCATAGCCGCTTGATGCGAAACTATGTGATCAAGTACTTTAACGACATCGAACAGCACGTCGAGTCTCTGGAGCGTTTTCTCCGTTCGGGAGTGCGCTTGGCCTACGTGATCGGCAACAGCAAGTTTTATGGAATTACTTTGCCTTCAGATGAGATTTTGGCCGATATCTTTGAGGCGCACAGGTTTCGGATTGCTGCGATAGAAAGAATGAGGCGGCGAAACAGCAAGTCTGGTCTCTACGAAGCCATTGTCTTTATGGAGTACTGACCCGGTATGAGGCATTATCCCAAATTATCCCAAATTCTATTTGGGATATATTGCCTATGCCTGGGGAATTGATCGCCTTATGTTACCATAATCACACATTGAGGAGGAATTTTGATGGACCTGCAGATCAGCGACGAACACCGTATGATCCGTGACATGGCGCGGGACTTTGCGCAGAAAGAGATCGCGCCGATCGCTGCCCATTACGACGAGACGGGCGAGTTCCCCGACGAGACCATCAAGAAAATGGGCGCCCAGGGCTTTATGGGCATCGAGGTGCCGGAGGAGTACGGCGGCGTGGGCATGGACACGCTGGCCTACGTCCTGGCGCTGGAGGAAATCTCCAAGGTGGACGCCTCCCACGGCGTCATCATGTCCGTCTGCAACTCTCTCTACTGCTATGGCCTGCTGCACTATGGCACGGAGGAGCAGAAGCAGAAATACCTCCAGCCGGTCGCCAGCGGGGAGGTCATCGGCGCTTATGCGCTGACCGAGCCCCAGTCCGGCTCCGACGCCGGCAACATCCGCGTGACGGCGCAGCTCTCTTCCGACGGCGCCCATTACGTGATCAACGGCACCAAGTCCTGGATCACCAGCGGCCCCGTGTCCAGGTACGTCGTGCTGTTCGCCCAGACCGATCCCGAGGCCAAACCCCGTTACCGGGGCGTCAGCGCCTTCATGATTGATACCGGCGAGCCAGGGTTCCATCGCGGCAAGACCGAGCCCAAACTGGGCATCCGCGCTTCCGCTACCTGTGAGATCCACCTGGAGGACTACAAGTGCCCGGTGGGGGCCCGCCTGGGCCAGGAGGGCGAGGGCTTCAAGATCGCCATGGCCGTGTTGGACGCGGGGCGCATCGGCATCGCCGCGCAGGCGTTAGGGATCGCCGAGGGAGCCTACGAAGCCTCCGTGCAATATGCCCGCGAACGGATGGCCTTTGGCCAGCCGATCGGCCAGTTCCAGATGGTCCAGCAGAAACTGGCCGACATGAAGTGCCACATCGAGGCCAGCCGCTTGCTCATCTACCAGGCGGCGCTGGCCAAGACCGAATCTAAAAAGAACGGCCGTCGCTACACGCTCGAGTCCTCGATGGCTAAACTCTTCGCCTCCGAGACGGCCATGTGGGTTACCACGCAGGCCATTCAAATCCACGGTGGGATGGGTTACAGCAAGGAACTGCCCATCGAGCGCTACTTTCGCGACGCCAAGGTCACCGAGATCTACGAGGGCACCAACGAGATCCAGCGCATGGTCATCGCGCGGTTGGAGACAGGGTTGAAGTAGGAGTGCTATGAAGGCGCTTTGCTTCTACGAACACGGCGAGTTGGACGTCCTGCGCTACGACGAGGTGCCCGACCCCCAACCCGGCCCGGGCCAGGTGCTGGTGCGGGTGCGCGCCTGCGCGCTCAACCACCTGGATATCTTTGTGCGGCAGGGCTGGGCGGGCCTGAAGCTGGAGATGCCTCACTGGACCGGCGCAGACGTGGCCGGCGAGGTGGCGGCACTGGGCGAGGGGGTCACCGGCTGGCAGGTGGGCCAGCGCGTGGTGGTAGAACCCGGCCTCAACACCCGCGAGGACGAGTTCACCCGCCGCGGCGAGCACTCCCTCAGCCCTGGTTACGTCATCCTGGGGGAACAGGTGCGGGGCGGGCACGCGGAGTACGTGGCCGTCCCGGCAGCGGGCCTGATGGCCATCCCGGAGGGCTGGGACTTTGCCCAGGCCGCCGCGCCGCTGCTGGTCTCGCTCACCGCCTGGCGCATGTTGGTCCATCGCGCCGGATTGCGGGCGGGCGAGTCGGTGCTCATCGTCGGCGCGGGCGGCGGCGTCAACTCGATGGCCATCCAGATCGCCAGGCTGGCCGGCGCGACCGTCTACGCGCTCACCAGCACCGAGGAGAAGATGGAGAAAGCGCGCGGACTGGGCGCCGACGCCGTGCTCAACTGCCGGGCGGACCCGGAGTGGAACAAGGCGCTCTACAAGATGACCGGGCGGCGGGGCGTAGACGTGGTGGTGGACAACGTCGGGCAGGAGACGCTGGCGCACAGCATGCGCGTCGTGGCGCGTGGAGGGCGCATCGTCATCGTCGGCAATACGTCCGGCCCGCAGGCCGAGATTGACGTGCGTTTCATCTTCACCAGGCAGATCAGCATCATCGGCTCGACCATGGGTAGCCACCAGGACTTTCAGGACGTGATGGGCCTGGTGTGGGCGGGGAAGCTGAAGCCGGTGGTAGACCGGGTGATGGGGCTGGCGGAGGGGAAGGCGGCCTTCGCGGCGCTCGAGCGCGGGGAGCAGTTCGGGAAGATCGTGCTGGCGCCATGAGGGTGGATTGGTGGATTGGTAGATTGGTAGATTGGTAGGGTGGAAGAAGACAAGGGCGAAACGGGGTGCAACAGCCAAGTAAACTGACCGATTACCGGCGCGCCGGCGCGCCACTGCCCGCCCACAACCGGCTGTGGCCGCTGTACGGGGCGGGCTTTGACAACATGGGGCGCGCCGGGCAGCCGATTGACGCGCCGATGCCGCCTTATGGCGCGGACGAGCTCCTGGTGCGCCACGATGCGTGCGGGCTGTGCTTCTCCGACGTCAAGGTCGTGCGGGCGGGCGAGAAGCACCCCCGCATCTACCGCGACATCCGGCAGGAGCCGGTCGTGCTGGGGCACGAAGCGACGATGACCGTCGTGGGCGTGGGCGAGCGTCTGCGCGGCCAGTACCGCGTGGGCGAGCGCTTCCTCATCCAGGCCGACATCTACGTGAACGGCGTGAACCTGGCCTACGGCTACATGATCCAGGGCGGGCTGTCGCAGTACGGCGTGATTGACCAGCGCATCCTCAATGGCGACGACGGCAACTATCTGCTGCCGGTCCAACCCGGCGCCGGTTACGCCGAGATCGCGCTCACCGAGCCGTGGGCCTGCGTCGTCGCCGCCTACCGCCTGTCCTATCGCACCACGCTAAAGCCCGGCGGCACCACCTGGATCATCGGCCCTAGAGAAGAAATACCCTATACCATCACCGCCGGCTTCGACGAAACCTCCCACCCCGCCCGCCTCCTCCTGACCGACGTCCCCCCCACCTTCGCCCACTGGCTCAAGCAGCGCGCCCAAGCGCTCAACATAGAAGTGATCGAAGTAGCCAACCTCCCTTCTTTCCCTTCCCTCCCTTCCTTTCTCTCCCTTCCCTCCCTTCCCTCCCCTGGCACCGAAGAAGTAGACGACATTGTCCTATTAGGCGCTGATCCCGCCCTGCTTGAGGCCGCTTCCCCCCACCTGGCCAAATTTGGCATCATGGCCATCATCGCCGGCACGCCGCTCCCGCGCCAGGTGAACGTGGACGTCGGGCGCATCCACTACAACCGCTGGCTGTACGTCGGCGGCCCGGGGTCCGACGTCGCCCGCGCCTACGGCGACGCGCCGGTGCGCTCCGAGCTCAAGGCGGGCGGGCGGGCCTGGTTCATCGGCGCGGGCGGCCCGATGGGCAGCATGCACGTCCAGCGCGCCATCGAGGCCCCCGGCGGCCCGCGGACGATTCTGTGCACCGCGCGCAGCGAGCGGCGGCTGCGCGTCGTCGAGTCCACCTACCGGGCCGACGCCGAAGCGCGGGGCATTGCCTTCACCTGCGTGAGCCAGGCGGACGAGGCCGCGTACCGGCGGACGCTGGAGACGGTGGGGGCGCAGGGCTTCGACGACGTCGTCGTGCTGGCGCCGGTGACGAGCGCCGTGGCCGAGGCGGCCGAGTACGTCGCGCCGGGCGGCGTGATCAACGTCTTCGCCGGCCTGGGGCGCGGCGCGATGGTGGACCTGGACCTGAGCGCCGTGTACCTGAAGGGCGTGCGCATCATCGGGCATTCCGGCTCGACGCTCGATGACATGCAGCTTACGCTCAGCCAGGTCGAGTCGGGCCGCCTGTCGCCCAACCGGCTGGTGGCGGCGATCGGCTCGCTCAGCGCGGCGCGGGACGGGCTGCGCGCGGTGGAGGAGGCCGTCTTTCCCGGCAAAATCGTCATCTACCCGCACATCAAGGAGCTGCCGCTCACGCCACTGGCCGACCTGAAGCACAAACTCCCGACCGTCCACGCGAAACTCAAGGACGGACGCGAATGGACGACTGAAGCCGAGGAAGAGTTGTTGCACGTGATGTTACCATAGAGTACCAATTGAACCGCGAAGGCGCCAAGGACGCAAAGATAAATTGTGGAGCCTTTGCGCTCTTTGCGTCTTTGCGGTGAAAATATTGGGACGCAGATTAACGCAGATTTTCGCAGATAAAGAACAGAAAAATCCGCGTTCATCCGCGTTGATCCGCGTCCAACAATCTTGTCAGCCGGAGCGTACGTGATGGACGGGGTGTTGCAAAATCGCATTGCGATTGTTACCGGGGGGGCGCAGGGCCTGGGGGAGGCGCTCTGCCAGCGGCTGGCGCGCGAGGGGGCGCACGTCGCCGTGGCCGACCTGAACCTGGAGGGGGCCGAGCGCGTGGCGGCTGACGTCGCGGCGCAGACGGGCCGGCGCGCGCTCGCCGTGCGGGTGGACGTGACCGACGAGGCGCAGGTGGCGGCGATGGTGGCGCGCGCCGTGGACGAGTTCGGGCGGCTGGACGTCCTGGTGTCGAACGCGGGCATTCTCATCGCGGGAGCGGTGGACGAGATCGAGGCCGACAAGTGGCGGAAGGTGGTGGAGGTTAACCTGTTCGGCTATTTCCTGTGCGCCAGGCACGCCGCGCGCGTGATGAAGGCGCAGCGGAGCGGCGTCATCATCCAGATCAACTCCAAGTCGGGCAAGAAGGGGAGTTACAAGAGCTCGGCCTACGCCGCCAGCAAGTTCGGCGGGATCGGGCTGACACAGTCCATCGCGCTGGAGCTGGCGGAGTACGGCGTGCGCGTCAACGCGGTGTGTCCGGGCAACCTGCTCGACTCGCCGCTGTGGGTGGATTCGCTGTACCGGCAGTATGCGGAAAAGTGGGGCATCAGCGAGGAGGAGGTGCGGCAAAAGTACGTCGAGCAGGTGCCGCTGAAGCGCGGGTGCACGTACGAGGACGTGTGCAACGTGGTCGTGTTCCTGGCGTCGGATGGGGCGGGGTACATGACGGGGCAGGCGATCAACGTGACGGGGGGGCAGGAGATGGGGTGATTTCCTCCAGGCCAACCTGTGCCAGGTAGGCCGTGACCAGCGCCTGAAATGTTTTCCCGTGGTGGGGATAGGGGTACTTGAGGTGGAGCAACTCGTGGACGATGACCCTGGCGCGGAAGGCGGCGGGCTGGTACAACAGGTCGCGGTCGAAGGTCAGCCGCCCTGCGCTGGAGCAACTGCCCCACTTGCGGCTCATCGGGCGCACGGTGACCACCTGCGGCTGCACGCCGATGCGCCTGGCCCAGGTGGTTACTTCGCTCTTAAAGACCCCCACAGGCACACTCTCCTCCAGTGGCGGGGGCAGGGGGAGGGTTTTGTCCATCTTTGCGCGCGTCATCCGGCCGCCTGCTCCACGACGCGGAAGATTTGCGCGACCAGGCTCTTGACGTCGTAGCCGGGACTAGGCTCCTTGAGCGCCTTTTTCGCCCTGGCCGCCGGTTGGTTTTGCAGGAGCACCTTGTAGAGTTCCGTCCGCACGGCGCGCCCCTGCTGCTCGCTCACCTGCCAGTGCGGATACTGCGCAAAGACCTGGGACATGCGCTCGGCGGCCTCGCGCGCGGCGGGCAAGCCCTCACGGTGCAGCGTCCAATAGACGGCGAAGGCCGCGCCCGGCAACGCCATCTTCGCCCGCTCGACCTCGGCGGCGTTGATCTCGCCGATCAGTTCCTCCAGCCGCGCCAGCGTCTGCTGCGTGGTGGCCTGGCGCTCCTGGTAGGCCAGGATGACCTGCTCGGCCCGCTCGCCGATGGAAATCAGGTACGGCGCTTCGGCGGCCTTGCCCGCCACCAACGCCTGGATGGACTTGGCGTAGTTGAAGACCTTGACGGTGTCTGGCTGCTCGCTGGCGGCGATCTTGTGCAGAAGGTGCTCGTTGATCTCATAGACCTCCAGCGTGTCTTGGATCGCGCCGCTCTGGACGTGCTGGCGCACCAGCGCCTCGGTCTTGCGCTGCAAGTCCCGATCCACGCTGACGCCCGGCTCGTAGGCTTCGCGCAGCAGGCGCACGATGCGCGAGAGGGTTTCATATCCAGGTTCTCAAAGACGCCCACAAAGTCGAGCACGAAGCCGGAGGGCTTGTGCCGCCCCTGGGCGTCCTCGTAGGGCCGATTGACGCGGGCGATGGCCTGCAGCAAGACGTGGTCGCGCATCGGCTTGTCGAGGTACAGGCAGTAGAGCACCGGCGCGTCGAAGCCGGTGAGCAGTTTTTCGGTGACGATAAAAATCCTGGGCAGTTTGTCAGGATCGCGAAAGTCCAGGCGCAGTTGGCGCTCGGCGTCTTCGCTCAGATGGAAGCGAGTCAGATTCTCGCCGTCGTTGTAGCCGGCGCTGTAGATGACTTGAGAATACTCCGGCGGCAGGTAGCGGTCGAGCGCGTCCTTGTATAGCGCGCACGCCTGGCGGTCCACGCCCACCAGGAAGGCCTTGTAGCCCATCGGCTCGACGACGTGCAGGTAGTGCCCGGCGACGTGGGCGGCCACCCGGTCCATGCGTGTGGGGTTCTTGAGCATATTGCGCAGCGTGACCGCCTTTTGCAAAATACGGTCGAGCTCCTCCACGTCGCTGACGCCCTCGGCCTCCTTGAGGTCGAGAAACTCGCGGTCGAGCACTTCGCGTTCGACGCGCAGCTCGCTGGGGGCCAGCGTGTAGCGCAGCGGGACGGTGGTGCCGTCGGCGATGGACTCGGCGATGCTGTACTTGTCCAGGTAACCCTGGGGATCGTCACGGCCAAAAATCTGGAACGTGCCGCGCCCGCGCGCGCCCCGGTCAATCGGCGTGCCGGTGAAGCCGACCAGCGCGGCGTTGGGCAGCGCGGCCATCAGGTAGGTGCCCAGCGTGCCGCCGGTGGTGCGGTGCGCCTCGTCCACCAGGACGAAGACGTTGGCGCGGGGGTTGATCCCGGCCGGCATACGGTCGAACCTGTGGATGGTGCTGACGACGACGCCGCGCCGGTCGCTGCCGCCGGGTACGGCGGTCAGCAGGTCCTGCAGGTGTCTCTTCGACTCGACCTCGACGTAGCCCACGCCTAGCGACTTGAGGACGCCGAAGAGCTGGCTTTCCAGCTCGTTGCGGTCCACCAGCAGCAGCACGGTGGGGTTCTCGAAGAGGGGATGTTCGACCAACTGCTGGGCGACGGTGATCATGGTGTAGGTCTTGCCGGAGCCTTGCGTGTGCCAGACCAGGCCGCGGCGCTTCTCGGGGTCGGCGGCGCGGCGAACGACGCGCTCGACGGCGCGCATCTGGTGGGGGTGCAGGTGGGGCCGTAGTAGAAATGCACCAGGTGGGTGAGCGCGTGCACCTGCAGGAGCGCCATCAATTCCGGCCCCTGCCGGTGATAGCGGCGCAGTTGGTCGAGCGCTTTGGCGATGCCCTCCTGCTGGCAGGCGGACTTGGTCTCGACGACGAGCACGGGAATGCCGTTGACGAAGAAGGCCACGTCGAGGCGAATCCTGTGCGTGCCGTTGGTAAAGCGCAGCTCGTCGGTGACGTGGAAACGGTTCTCGTCCCAGCGCTCGGCGTCTACCAGGCGCACGTTGCGCTCGCGCTTTTCCTCGGGGACGAAGACGGTCTTGAGGCCCTTGAGGTACTCCCAGGCGTCGAGGTTGCCCTCGATGCGCGGCGCGACGCGCTCGACGCGGCGGGCCAGGTCTGCGGCGCGGGCGGCGTCCACGTGGGGGTTGAGGCGCTGCGCCAGCTCCACAAAGACCGGGCGCAGCAGCGTGTGCTGCGGGCCGCCGCGCAGGCGCAGGGCGTCCTCCGGCAAGAGGCAGGTCCAGCCCGCCTCGACCGCGTAGCGGATGAAGGGATTCTGCGCTGCCGCGCGTTCTGTACCGAATTTCATCTGGTCTACACGTAGAGTTTCCCTAACAGGCGCCGAGATAGCGATAGAACACGCGGGCGCGCTCCGGCTCTCAGTCCGAAATCAAGACCCCTTCGGAATATCTCAGACATATAGTACTCCTCGCCTTCGCGCAAGATGACCCCGGTGTCTTCCAGGAACTTGAGATCCTCGGCGTCCAAACCTAAATGCTCTGGCATGAAGGGCACTTGCTTGCTATCTTTTGGTAGAGCGTCGAGCCTCGACAGGATGGAATTCAGCCTGGGATTCTCCAGTTGAATTTCTTTGATTTTTTCCTGTCCACATATCTCGACCGCATTCCTGATCGCTGGTGGCGCCAAGAAGCGATCTTTCCAGTACACATCAGACACTGAGTCACGGGCAGAACGGCTGAGAAATCTGACGACGTCCCGGGCTTGAATCTGCCCTCTCAAGTCAGAAAGGGCTGCGATAACCCACGCCGCAGAGCGACCCTCCCTCGAACTATCGCCGCCAAGTTTCCGTCCCCACAAGGGTACCAGCGCTTCTACAAGTTCGGAAGCATTCAATTCATACAAATCTCTTTCTAAAGGAATAGGTAATCGCGCAAGGGATACAATCCAGGCAACCAGGCGCAGTGCTTCCTCAGAATCCCACTTCAAAGCGTAAGGCTCGTAACGGGCCAGGAGTTGCGCCGGATTTTGCTTGACTGCATACAATACCATATCCTGGCGAACAAAAACCAACAATCCTACAGGGCGAGAAGGCTGTTGCTCTAACCATTCCGGCACCTCTTGTAGCAACGCACGGAGAGCGACCTGTTGGGTCCTTTCTGATGATAAATCCTGGAAGATGTCTTCTAGTCCATCAATCACGGCCACGATGAACTGCTCTCTTGCGCGCAAGTGTTCCACCAACTGGTGCCCCGCGTTTTCCCGTTCTGTCCCGAAGCCAGCGCTCCAGGCAATGATATTCAGCCAGCGTTCACGCCATTGACCCTCGTGCAGATCCTGCCCAAGCCCGTCTCTCAGGTAATCTGAAATGGCCGAAGCATTTTCTGAGCCAGACAGTTCCAATCCCTGTCTCGTGTTCTCCCTCGCAGCGTTGACGAACTGCTGTGCTGCCGGCGCGAGGTTCCTCGATTGAAGAACCGGGCAGATATAGGCAGCTACTTCCGGCTTTGCCGAAAGCGTATCGGCTACGAATGTTTCCCAGTTGCGTCTATGCACGAATTGGAGAAAGGTGTACGTTTTTCCGGACCCCTTGGCACCTACTATGACGGCAATGGGCACTTTGGCGCTGAAATCTGAGGCCAGACGTCGCAACGGAGGGATGGCAAGGAATTCCCTGACATTGCCTGTTTCTGCGAAGACCATTTTGTCGGCCAAGCCCGCCAGACGTTTTCTGTTTCGCTGTAAGTCTTCCACTTCCAGTTCACTCGCGCTCGTGGCAACTGGCGTAGTCGCAGGCAACCATTCTATGAGACTCTTCATCTGGCCGACAACACCCTGTGTCCTGAGCAGGCTTACAAGCCTACTCCAACTGTTAGGAAGAACTGCCAATTTCGAGTCGAATTCGTTAACTATGAGAGGCAGTGTGCTTTCTTCTATCCCGGAATTTTCCAGGAAGGATTGTGCATATTCTTCCAGCAAGCGTTTCTCATAGGGTGCTAATAGCTGGTCGTTCCTGGCGAATTCGGCGGGTATTTGAGCGATAATCAGGGCCGGAAAAGGTTCATCCTCCCGTTTGGTCGGGGCCAAATTACCCAACATTTCCAGCAGTTGGCAAGTTCCTGTCAGCGATTGATCGCTCAAGGTCGTCACGAGCACCCGGTATACTCGCGGATCGAGCAACAGCCCGGTTGACAATTCAGACAGTCCTGCTCTGAGGTCAACGATTACAGCGTTGACGTCCAGCGCCTGCCCCAACTTTGTCAGCATGGTTGTCAGCAAGTAAGGGTCCGCGGCGCCCTGGATCAGGTGTTCAGGCTTGATTTCGAGCGAGGTGAACTGACTTGTCGAGCGGAAAGATGGCAATACGTACACGCCATCTATCAGCAGGTCTTTGACTCTTTCGGCGATTAACGCAATGCTGGCCTGGGCGTCCGGATCGGGGTCGCCGTGAACCAGCGCCAGGAAATCGGTCAGCGAAACAGGCCGCGCAGGAAATCGTTCCTGCAGTAGCCAGGTCAAGCCCGGCGCTTCCAGGTCACCGTCCACGAGCAACACGCGTGGCCTGTCATTTTGCTCAGCAATAGCCAGGGCCAGGGCCAAGGCGTGGAGCGTGCGCCCTACTCCGCCCTTGAACGAGTGAAAGGCAACGACTGGAGGCAAAGCAGAATCCAGCGGCGCGGGAGGTTGCCGTTCGCCCGGCGGCACGACGACTGCCGGCCTTGCCAGGCTGGGTTTGAAACGAGGTACAACTGGTTGCTCGTCTGTTTCCTCGACCCGCACCTCCAGTCGCCGCAGGTTGTCTGCTGTGCTCTCCAGGATGATGCGGGGAGGTTGGGGGACCATCGAAAAGCGGGGCTCAAACTTTCGAGATAGCCACACTATAACATCATTTTGTGCACCCGGGCGTATTCCGAGGGTCAGACCATCCCAATACGCACGCGCCCAGATCAGGCCATCAGGCCAGTCACGTTCCTGCTGAGCACGGAACAGGACTTCTTCTACGTCAACCCACGTGTATAAGCGCACATCTGCAGGAATCATATCTCCCCCTTGATCCAATCGTGTACCCCTGCCAGCCACTGCCTCAAATTCTGCTCGTCGTCCATCTTGATGGTAATTCCGTAGCGCCAGGCCTGATGAGCCTGGCTGATCGGATAGCAAGTATTGTCCCTTCTCAAGTGAAAATCTGGTATCTGCCCAACCAGGCTGGCCGAAAGCCTTAGCTCTTTCACTAGCCTCCCCAGATCGTGGTTTCCCAGGAGTTCCTGAGGCATCTGAGCTGTAGTCGGAAGAGCGCGCCTTCTAAGGTATACCGATTTCAGTCCACATTCTATAGCATAGAACCATAAAAGTTGGTGTGAAGTCGAATCGTTGCGTCCCACGGCGGCGGTATGTCGATGGAAAGCTGAACGCAACTCGCTCATTCCGGCTGGTATCATCGGTATCTCCTTTAGCGTTTGAAGGACCCAATCGGGTTGCCCTGATCTTGCCCATCATCAGGTGGTGGAGCAGGGTATGGAAGAGCGCGTCCAGCGCGGCGCGGCGGGCCTCCTCGGCGGCAATCCTGGCGTCCACGGCGCTGAGGATACAGGCGATTTCGCGTTGTTCCGTTTGGATACTCCCCAATGGCACCGCTTCCCAATGCGCCGGAATCGGCCCAATTTCCGTCTCCTGCAATTCCACTTGGTCGGCCTGGAAAAGGGGGACGGAACCATAGGTGAAGAGGTGGCGCATCAGCGAGCGCTTGAGTTCGCGCACGGCGGCGATGACGTGCTCGGTGGCCTCCCGCGCCTCCTCCGTCGAAAGGTAGGTCCAGCCTGCCTCGACCGCGTAGCGGATGAAGGGGGTCTGCACTACCGCACGCTCACCGCCGAATTTCATCGCTCCTCGTCCAAGATGCGCTGC
>Ga0172365_10001062_pt1 | contig 19505 bp, 17 predicted proteins | sample LakKivSesite48cm_FD_114535 | JGI IMG/M metagenome (GOLD analysis project Ga0172365, IMG submission 114535) | Sediment microbial communities from Lake Kivu, Rwanda - Sediment site 48cm | ecosystem: Environmental > Aquatic > Freshwater > Lake > Sediment | place: Rwanda: Western Province, Lake... | reverse complement strand
GTGTAAACCCTATCACTGGAAGGATAGATTTCCACCGATCAACAGAGCCCCATCTGAAACGAGAGAAAAGGTAATGAAAAGGTTTAAGGAGCTTTTTTCAAAGTAAGGGAAAACAGGCAGGTAGAGGATAGAAAAATGAAGAACATTCTGCTTATAGGAACCCTTGATACTAAAGGTGATGAGCTCTTATTTATGAAAGAGCTTGTAGAGAAGGCGCATCATTGCCCAATCGTAATGGACATAGGCATTCTCGGTGAGTCAAAGTTTAAGGCGGATATCACGAGACAAGATGTAATAGGACATATCGGGAAGGATATAGAGTATCTGATTGCTTTGCAGAACGAGGGCGAGGCGATAAAACTGATGTCTTCCGCCGTTGAGGTTGTGTTGAAGAAGCTCTATCAGGAAGGCAAAATAGATGGTACTGTAGGGATAGGCGGAGGGCAGGGTTGCTCGATGTGCTCTCCTGGCATGAAACAGTTACCCGTGGGATTTCCGAAGGTCCTTGTCTCTACCAAGGCTGCGCAGGCTGGTATTAAAGAATACGCAGGGACAAAAGATGTTGTGATAATACCGGCAGTGTGTGATATAGCAGGCCTGAACAGGATTACGAGAGATGTGCTGAAAAATGCTGTTGGTGCTATATTGGGCATGGTGAGTATTGAAGCCGCACCACACAGGGGAGGGCCGGTGGTGGTCATGAGTATGAACGGTACTGTCACCACCTCTGGTCTTTACATTAAAGATTTGCTTGAGAAAGACGGATATGAAGTAATTGTTTTCCATACACTCGGAGTCGGCGGTAAGGCAATGGAAGAGCTGATAGAAAATATTGATGTTGATTGTGTAATTGAGCTGGCATTGAATGAAATAGGCAACGAATTATTTGGTGGATTGGCTTCAGCAGGCAAGGAAAGATTGGAGGCTGCCGGGAGGCGGGGGGTTACACAGATTGTTACCCCCGGGAGTATTGATTTTATAAACTTTCTCACGATGGAGACGGTTCCTGAAAAGTATCGAAATAGAAGGCTATACAGTCATAACCCGCAAGCCACATGTATGCGAATGGAAAAGGAAGAAATGAGAGTTATAGGTCAGGTTATTGCAGAAAAGGTTAATAAATCCAGAGGGAAGTTAGAGATAATGATTCCTCTAAAGGGTTTTTCTATGTGGGACAAAGAAGGAAAAGTTTTTTATGACCTGGAAGCAGACAGACATTTTATCGAGTCTTTTAAAGAACATATATCGCCAGTTATCCAGGTCACAGAGTACGACCTTCATATAAATGATAGGTCATTTGCAGATTTAGTTTATAAGCGATTTACTGAACTTGTAAAATAACCACGATGAAGATGGGCCTTCAATGGCTCATCTTCATCCCTGTTTCTCTGCATTATGACCGAGTTTTCGTGAAATAGCCTGCGATGCATCAAGCATTTCCCCGATTGCCCTTTTGATGTCTTTTTCTTTCATTTGAAATTCTGGCAGTGCAACACCCAGTGCTGCCACAACCTTACCAGAAAAATTTCTTATTGGTACACCCAGGCCTATTACTCCTTCGATAACAGTACTCCTTTCGAGGCAGTATCCAAGCCTTTTTATCTCGTCAAGTTTCTGTTTGAATTTCTCGATGTCAGTAATGGTCTTTTCAGTAATTTTATACGGCTTGTACATGGTGAGTAACCTTTGTTTTTCCTCGTCCTCCATATATGCGAGGAGTGTCATGCCGAGCATGCCATAATAAGGTGGTCTCTTCAATCCTACATAAGACGATACCCTGATAATACTTTCCGATTCCCGTTTGTCTATATAGAAAAGGTGGTCATCTTTAATGATACCCAAAAGCACAGTTGCCCTGAGACTGTGCCCAAGAGTCTCCATATAAGGTGATACAATATTTCTGATGGATAAGGAAGCATACACAATGCCACCGAGTTCAAGAAATCTGAGCCCAAGGGTATATGTTTCCTCTACTGGATTGTATGTAAAAAATCCGTATTGTTCCAGGGTCTTTAGGATTCTAAATGCTGTAGCTTTGGATAGGTGAGTTTTTTTAGATATCTGTTCAAGGGTAAATGAATTCTCTGTGTAGGTGAAAAGATCGAGGATTTTGGTGAGTTTACCAAGTACCTTTACGCTGTATTGTTGATGGTTCTTTGAGTTCATTTGATAAGCACTCAACCTCAGGAATAATATTTTTTTCAAAAAATTGCTTATTAAGGCTAACTATTTAACACACTAAGGGATAATATTTCCATCTAAAAAACATTGCCCATTTCATTTGTCTAATATGCAGTTCTCTGGTACAATTAATTAACAATATTAAAGCATATTAAAGGGCTCTACGTGGTGATATGAATGGTGCACAAGAATATGCCGTGCAGTCAGAAGATCCTGAGGAAGGAAGGCAAGGGAAAAGGGGATTAGGAGATTCCATGATAGGGGAGGTTATAGATTTGCAGTACGGGTTAAAAAAGATATGAAAGTTATTAAACCAAAGCGGCTAAGGCATGGTGATACAATAGCAATCGTGTCACCTGCATCCCCTTCATTAACTACAATTTACTATGACCGCGGGAAATCAGTCCTTGAACGTGCAGGCTTCAATGTCGTAGAAGGGCGCCATATAAACGACAGGAATCTGTTATTTGCAGGCGATGAGAAATCACGGGCAGATGACATAAACAAGGCGTTCGGGGATAAATCTATTCGTGCAATAATCTGCACGCGCGGTGGCAGCGGGACACTCCATATCCTGCCCTATATTGATTTTTCAATGATCGAAAAAAACCCCAAGATATTTATCGGTTACAGTGATATTACGGCATTGCAGATAGCGATGTTTAATAAAACCAGGCTTATCACGTTTTATGGTCCCATGGTCGCAGCGGATCTTGGTAAGGGGTTTACAAAATATACGAGGGACAATTTCTTTAACATCCTTGGTGAAACAGGACAAGAAATAGAGCTTAAAAATCCTCATGATAGGGAGATAATAACGATTTGTCCGGGAAAGACACAGGGTCAGCTCATGGGTGGCTGTTTTTCAATTGTCGTTGCAACACTGGGGACAGAATATGAGATTGATACAAAGGATAAAATCTTATTTTTTGAGGATATAGATGAAAAGCCACACCGGGTTGACAGATACCTGACCCAGCTGATACTTGCGGGAAAGCTCGAGCATGTAAAGGGCATCATATTTGGCACATTCCAGAAATGCAGATACTATACCCGTGATAACTATTATAAATATGGTGTGACACTCCTGGACATTATAAAAAATAAGGTGGAGCCACTGGGAATACCCACAATCTATGGTTTACAATTCGGTCATGTTATTAACAAACTTACAATCCCTGTTGGGGTATATGCAACGCTTGATGCAACGAACGGACGTGTAACCGTAGAACCGGCAGTGGTGTGAGTACAGCTTTTAGCGATTAGCAATCAGCATTCAGCGCCAGTGATTAAGCGTGGGGCATATTCCTTCAAGCCCTGCCTCCTTTTACCCTCCAATTTTACATGAAACACTAAAAATCACAAAAATTTCTGGAACACATCCATTCGAGAATATGAAATACATTCTTGATTCGGGCAGGTTCTCTGATATATTATTTGGTTCATGTCTCATGACTGGCATACAAAGCTCTCTATATTGAACCCGCTAAAGCAGGGATTTTTCCGGACACTCTGGATTGCGAACGTTGCATCATTGATTGGAACATGGATGCATGAGGTCGGAGCTGCGTGGCTCATGACAACACTCGCCCCATCTCCTTTTATGGTTGCTATGGTTCAGACCGCCTCCACGTTGCCGTTTTTTCTACTTGCACTGCCGGCTGGCGCATTCGCCGATATTATTGACAGACGGCGGCTCCTTATCGCCACACAGTGCTGGATGCTTGCCATATCGTTTATACTGGGAATTATGACAATAGCGGGTATTACGACACCTTCGGTTCTCCTTATACTCACCTTTTTTCTCGCACTGGGTGCGGCAGTAAATAACCCTGCATGGCAGTCAATCATACCCGAATTGGTCGTACGGGATGATTTGACCTCAGCTATAGCATTGGGTTCTGTTGGATTTAATATCGCGAGAGCCATAGGTCCTGTGATCGGCGGTTTTGTTGTTGCCGCTTTCGGGCCCGGCGTTACATTCATCCTGAATGCCGTATCCTTCCTGGGGGTGCTCATTGTACTTATGCGGTGGCATCGAAAACACCACGAAAGGACCCTTCCTGAGGAGAGATTGATCGGTGCGATGCGGGCAGGTATAAGGTATGTCCGTAATGCACCGCAGGTAAAAGCGGTATTGATTCATTCAATCTCTTTTTCTTTTTTTGGGAGCAGTCTATGGGCATTTCTGCCAATAATATCCCGTCAGTATCTCGGGCTTAGTGCAGTGGGATACGGGGGATTTCTCGGGTTCTTCGGTGGCGGTGCAATTCTGGGTGCATCACTATTACCATTGTTCAGACAGAGGGCTTCCCTGAATCTGATTATTGGACTTTCAGCAAATCTCTATGCGCTGGTGATGATAGTTCTGGCATATATCCATTCCTATGCCTTACTTGCACTCGCCATGATTGCGGGCGGCATTGCCTGGCTGATGATCCTCTCAATACTCCTTTCCAGTATTCAGGCTGTAATACCCTCCTGGGTGCGGGGAAGGGTCATGTCGGTACATATGCTTGTCTTCTTTGGCTTCATGGCAGCGGGAAGTACCTTATCCGGAACAATAGCGGTTTGGGCAGGCATCCCCGTGACACTTACTATTGCTGCCCTTTTTCTGATTGCGGGTACACTGGTCACGCAGCGTTACAGACTGATAAGCGGCGAGAATCTTGATCTCACCCCTTCTGCACACTGGCCCTCATTAAGTGTTTCAAATGAACCTGAATTAGACGAGGGCCCCGTGCTCGTCGTCATCGAGTACCGCATTGACCAGACAAAATCGATTGATTTCACAAATGCTATGCAGGCGCTGAAAACAATCCGCTGCAGGGATGGGGCAATCAGGTGGAACCTGTTTCATGACATAACAGACCCTAAACATTATATCGAATCGTACATTATTGAGTCCTGGGGAGAGCACTTGAGGCAGCATGAACGCATCACCGTTTCAGACAAGGAGATTGAAGACCGGGTTCTCTCTTTCCAGACAGGCAAGGAACCTCCCATTGTTATGCACTTTATCGCAGAACCTGTCCCCAAAGAGAAGGTAGAATAAAAAGCTCTAAAACAGACATCGTAAAAACAGCTTCGGAAAGGCCCTTCCGGCCTGAATAGCTGCATAGCTGCCCTTTCCTGATGGCAGAGGGCATGGAGCAAGGCGTACTAAAGCTGATCGCTGATTGCTGACAGCCAAAAAACGCTTGACAAGTTATTGAAATAGCAGGAAAATGGAAAGAGAAAGGGGAGGGAATATCTTAATTGTCGATTTATGATTTTCGATTGCCGAATGTGAACAAAACGAGAGACAACCTGATGGAGAAATTGACAATCCAATGTACGCAACAATGTCCCAATACCCCCTTATATTTTTCAGATTGTTGCTTCCATCCCTCTCAGGAACCAAGCGAGCGGTTGCGAATGTCACCTACAAAGATTGCGTTCGTCTATGACCGGCACGATGAATATTACAAAATGAAAGCGAGTAACGTGCCGCTTTACCTTCATTTTACCCGCGGCGGGCAAGACACAAGGTGGAAGTGGTTGTTAGATACAATATTCTGTCCCTTTTGAGATCTCTGACTTAACTCTCTGTCGCAACTTTGCAAGTGACGCTGAATCGTCAATTTGACTGAAAAAGGAATCTTTGCCGCCGAGATCTTTGAATGAGTGGCCACTATGCCACCATTGGTCATCAACACCAAGGAATCGATCGTGAAACGCTTTAGTTAGAAAAACGTGGATCTCATAGCCGTCCTTGCGCAACTTGTTGACTTGGACACAGAAGTCAGCGGGTGAGATCTTGCTCGAGAGGAGAGTTATGGACACTGTCTTGGGAAGGAGCGGGATCATTTGCAGGATCTGGTCATCAACATATGGATCAATCAAGACTATGTCGTGTTGTGCGGACAGAAAGAGTGATCGGACAAATAGGTATGGGGCGAAGTGGTCTCCTTTCTCCACATACATGTTCTTCGGGGAAACAGCCTTCTTGGGTCTGATTCTTGGGATACCCTTACCTTGCTTCAGGTTCCGCAAGAGGGCCTCAAGATTGATGTATTTCTTCCCAGATGCTTCAACAAGCTCTCTGGACGCAAGTGGCACGGTAATGAGAATGACCTCCCGCCCTTGGCTTCTGGCAGTCTTAACCAAGGACAAAAAATCGCTGTCTCCTGAGAAGAGAACGAGAGTCCTGAACTCATCGGGGAGTGCCATTGCTGACACTGCCAAAGCGACATCGAGACCTTTGCTGACGAGGGTGATGTTTCCATAGCGATCTTTCTGACGACGCAACTTAGAAACGTGGACAATGTATCCCAGCGATTTGAGTGTGCGAACGAATTGCTGCTGTTCATTCTGCTGGGCGTTGATACTGCAGAAGAAGTGCATCGGCGCTTCGGTGCCAAAGCAATCATCGAGTGACACTTTGAGGCGGGCGTAGTCTACCTCCTCCTTCAGGTGACGGGCCGCGAAGCAAAGCCAGTCACCATCAATGAAGATCGCAGTACGCGTATTCTTGTCGACGCCGTCAGTCATTTCTTTCGTACCATCTAACATTGAAAATAACGTTTCATGAGTGTAAATAATTTATTCTATAAACGTTTTAAAACTTTTGGGTGTTCAAGTAAAACACGAGTACAAAGTTCACGAATGAACACCCATTCTGAATTCTGTAGCCTTGAAATATAACTACTATAGGCCGAGGTCATCTCCATGCTTGCGCGGCCTGCTTCCATCTCGAAAAGACATTCCAGAACAACACCAAGCCTATCACAAGCTCTTACTAAAGAAGAAATTGTATAGGGTTCAGCATTATCGTCGAGTCCTTCAAGCAGTTTGTGCTCATCTATGTCCCGTTGAACTCCTAAAGGCATCTTCTTCTTAAAACCATTCATCATCTTGTTTTCAACTTGTTTCATGAGAGTTGGGGAATCTTTGCTAATAATATTCTTCACTGGTGCTATGATATCGCCAGTAAATGTCTCAGGTACATCATGAAACAATGCCCGTAGAATAGCTGGGTACGAAGGGTGTGTATTAATTTTGGGTTTGAGTTCTTTTTCATACAATTTCGCTACGATTAACGTAAGAAGTGCAACAATAAATGTGTGCCCAAGAACGCTTGTTTCCACTGACCGATTGACACGATTCCAGCGCCTAAGATTCTTTAAGTTTTCAACTTTATATGGGTATTCCCTTAACTTTGAATAGCAACCTTCGAAATTAAGGTGCTGTGTGAGCTCTCCTTCAATTTTTGCTTTAATTTTCTTGACATATGGCTCGTAGAATTTCTTATAAACTGGCTTGTTGATTTGACACTCTCTAACTGCAACCTTGTATTGAGCAAATTTGATAAGTTCTTCTATCTCTTTTTTCCCTTCAGCTTTATAGTCGCCTTTGTATGTCATGTAGCCCCGTACATGGTCGAAAATTTCACTTGGAAAAAGTGTAGCTGTTTCAGTTGCAGCATAATCCACCAACCTTTCCCATGTATCAGGTTTAAGTTTTTTAATCTCTTCTCTTGTATCAACTAAAATATCAGAGAGGTAATGTTTGTTTAGCGATTTCAGTAGTGCACGTGTCATAACATGCACAAGTTGGTTGTCAGACAAAGACCTTAACTTGCCAACGGCATAAGCAATATGGGTAGTATACGCAATATTCTCCGCTTCACTCCAAGTCTCAATACGAGGCATTGCATTCCAACGCTGAAGACGCATTAAATCACCTATTGCATCAATAAATGTTTCAGCCATTGTAACCCCCCCCTTATAGTAATAAACCTTTTTAGAGAAACCAAAAGAGTTATTCTTAACATGTGACGTTTTTTATTGTTTCAATCATTCTCCTGCTATCTCAATGGGTTGTCAAGGGTTTTTGAGAGATATTTATTTCGGGTTGTAATAGAGCACGGAAAGAGAAAACGAGAAAAACAACATTTCAGGAAGGCATCTTCAACTCTTAATTTATAAATTCGTACCTTTTCCTTTTACGTCTCACGCGTCATGGCCTTTCAACAATTGCGATTTCTTCTTCGGTGAGTCCGTACAATTCATACGCAAGTCGGTCGATTTGGTGGTCGGTGGCGTCTATTTGACGCTGGATGGTAGTTTTGTCATGGGGTGTCTTTGCCTCTGCAAACTGTTTATGGAGGGCAAGCATCTGCTCAACGAGGGTGACTATCTGGTCATGACGCTGCTTTTCATTTGGATTTAAAAAGTTTACCATGGCAATTGGTAATTGTGCTAAATGACCGCGTTTTACTTGAGCCAGGGCCTCACCTTTTTCAGGATTCAGTATTGTTTGGTAAAACCAGTTTATCAAGCGAGAATTCAAGATACCAAGAAAATAACATAAGTTGGTCTCGTTATGTTCGCGTTGAACCATAGTATATAAGTTATCTCTCACAATGAATTGCTTTCTATCAAGGGTTGCTACGATTGAATCACCGGTTTGTCGAACTACTATTTTTTCTGGTGCGTCATAGTTGGCCGAGTATCTGGGTTCAGCCAGCCAATCTCCAAAACTTATCCAATAATCACTTCTCCATAGGGTAACATACTTTTGAATTAAACTTCCCCTCAAAAGCGGACGAAAACTTGGGTTCAAAGGTTGCATTGCAACAAAAGGTTTTTCTTGCAATGTCTTTTTTGTTTGAGGTGGTTTACCCTTGCCAACTTGAAAAGGTTTGGTACCTTGAGTAATGATACAAAAATTTTCCAAAACTTGATTCTTTTTTATCTTATCAGCAATACCAATTAACTCAGGTTTTTCGAAAATATTAATGGGTTTGCCTTTTCTTTCAATTAGCCTCTGCTGGGAGATATAGTGTTCCGTTGTTGTACCATCTTTTCCCACAATAATAATGCCAGCTTGACTATCTTTTTTGGGTTTCTGTTTCTCAAATATTACAATCTCCGTGTCAACAGTAGCTCCATGGAATACGGGTTTGTGATAATGAACAATATTTTCGATTTTTGTATTTTCAAATAGATATTGTCTGATCTTGCCTGTCAACAAATTCAAAAGCCAGGTGTTTGGTATAATCATTCCTAAAAAACCTGCTGTTTTTATCAATCCAAGGGATTTTTCCAGAAAAAGAAAATAGGTATCTATTTGGTATTGCTGTAAATGATATCTTTTTAAGAGATATGAAGCCGCTTCTTTTGACAATAACGCTCCATATGGTGGATTTCCGATTACGGCATCGAAGCCACCTGCCTTCATGATTTCCGGAAACTCTTTTTTCCAGTCAAAGACATTGATGCGGTAGCGTTCCTCATCGTCAAAAAGACCCATCTGCTTTCCTTCATAGAAGTCTGGCCCTATGAGGGAATTTCCACACTTGATGTTGCTTCCGAGGTCAGGTAGTGCCCTTTCATGGAATAGTATGAGCTGCTGGGATATGGATTGTTCTGTCTCACCCTCAAGTACTTTCAGTAGAAGCGAAAGCTTTGTTACCTCAACTGCCTGCATGTCAATATCCACACCATAGATATTATTGAGGAGTATGCGTTTACGCTCAGTAGTTGTAAGTCGCCAATCACCACCGGATGCCTGATATAAGACAGGAGATTTTCCCTTTACCCATCTCTCAGGGGTATGCGCTGCATACCAGTCCCGGTGCCAGTCAAGGAGATATTGATAGGCCCCGATAAGAAAAGACCCGGAGCCACATGCAGGGTCAAGAATCCTTAAATTCGATACTTGTCTTGGTGTTTTGTTTTCAAGGAGCTTTCCAACAGTATTTTTCACAATATAATCTACAATATAGCGTGGCGTATAATAAACGCCGCCTGCCTTCTTGACCTCCGGTTTTTCCTCGATGACTGCTCGATGACCGGCTGTAAGTTGAATTACCTTACCGAGAAATTGCTCATATACCTGACCGAGGATATCCGCAGATAACACCGAGAACTCATAGGGGCTATCAGGATAGTAAAGGTTTCTGATAATTTCTTTCATCACCTTGTCATCAATGGTTAGTGTCAGTGACAGGCGATCAGGGGGTTCAGGACGACCCTTTTCCTCACGAAAATAGAATAACCCTGAGTTATAACGCTCATCAGCTTTGCGGAACAACTGGCAGACTCTTTCATATACATTGGTACCATTCAGAAGGGACAGCAGTCTTCCATAATCCTCAATGCCTCTGTCTTCACAGATACGCAGGAAGATGATACGGTCAATGGTTGCCTGAACAAGAAAGTTAAGCTCTCTTTGGTTGAGCTGCGGGTTACGAAGTGCAAGGTTACGGGCAAGCATATCCCGCCACAACTCAATTTCCTTCAGGAATGCAGCATCAACTTCGGCAGTGCCTTTCTTTAGCTTGCTCTGCTCGGCAAACTTATCAAAGGCTCCTTTCAGGACAGCTTCACGGGAAAAGATGGAAGCAATCTCTTCCCAGCGTTTTATGTACTCAGTACAGGTAAGATAAAGAATGCGTCCAGTTGCCGCTTTATCGGTTTTATCAGGCTTTATCCGGCAGTCATAGATAGCAAATTCCTCGAAGTTTGTGAGAATGGAAAGAGGTAGCTTTGCAGACCAGGCATAACGGCGAAGCTGAAAAGCCGGATCAATGTCTTCTTTTATATGGATTGCAGGTTTCTTTGCTTCTACAAAAAATTTTCGTGTACCACCGATACAAAAGCTATAATCCGGCGCCTTTGTAACCCCACCTATCTTTATCGCATCTTCATGGACAATATCTTTATATGGTTCAGCATAGCCCTGTTTATTTTCTACATCCCAGCCGAGGGATTCAAAGAATGGGTCAAGAAACTCCCGCCGTAGCTGGGTCTCATTGTACTGACTTGATTTATAAGCCTCCCTGTTCTGTTCAAAACGTTCAATCAGGTTTGCAATTTCCATCTTATCTTCCATTATAGGCAAAATTATGAATAATTTAAACCTTTTTTAGAGGTAATAGAGTTTGTCTTGACTTTGGCAAGGAAGATTGAGGATTGTATATACTGTTTTACTTCCACGACTCAGGACATTTTAAAACAAAACCATCTATATATGTAATAATACGTTCATATCTTGACAAGCCTTATTACAGTGTTATAATAATTAATAGAAACAGCCCCAACGATAGCATCGTTGGCCCGACGCTTTCTCTGAATCAGAGAAAGCGTTTCTTTTTTGTAATATACAAAAGGGCTTTTTATTAACAAGTTTTCCGTATTTTTGAATCCTCCTAACCCCCATGTTATCAAGGAATGATTTTGGAAGTCAACAAATTAGCTCATAGCTCATAACTAATAGTTAGGAAGCAGAGGGCGGAGAGCAGGAAGTAGTAAGTAGTAGGCAGAATGAGGAGGATATAGCGCAGAGGGCAGAGCACAAAGTGTAAAAATTACGTGAGGCGGAAGGGGGGGTTCGGTAAGAGGATTGGTTATCTTGTTTCCTTTAATAACCTAAGAATATTTTTCTTTAAATCCGGAAGTTTATTCTGGATGATATCCCACAATATTGCTATATCAATCCCAAAATATTCATGTGTTAATATATCTCTCAATCCAGAAATTTTCGTCCATTCGACATAGGGGTAGTTATTTCTGATGTTCTTAGGAACGTGTTTCGTAGCTTCACCTATAATCTCTAAATTTCTTGCCACAGCATCAATAATTAAATCGCTTTTCTTAAACTCTTCATAAGTTAATCCCTTAGAGTACCTGTTGATTTTCCTGATCGCTTTTAATATGTCAGTTAAATATAATTTATAATCTCGCATATTCCACTTCTTTAATCACATGCGGTTTAATCTCTCGTTTTAAGGCATCTTTTATTACTAAATCGACCTTACACCCAAGTAAGTCTTGGAGAAAGAATTTTAGTTCCATATAGTTATCAAATGATTTCTTATCTTTCTCGAATTCAACGAGGGTGTCTATATCGCTGCCCTCTCTTTGCATAGATTTTACATAGGAACCAAAAACCCCTATTCGTTTAACACCATATTTTTTGATTTCTTCCCTGCTATCGATAATTGCTTTTATAATATTTTTTTTAGTAAGCATCGTGTGTTCCTTATAATTATATGTTATCAAAAGGCTTTTTAGCTGTCAACCTTTAAAAATTACAACGGGCAGAGAGCAGGGAATAGTAAGGAGCAGGGAGTAAGCAGAATGAAGCAGAGGGCAGAGCACAAAGTGTAAAATTCCGAGTGGTAAGTCGGAAGAGTCTTTTCGTCTCTCTGGTCTATATGGTTATGACAAAATAGACAAAAAAGACAGAATAGACAGAATAGACGAAGTGGCTGATTGCTAATAGCTGATGGCTGCCTCACTCAAACTTAATATCCCCGAACTGCAGGCATCTTTTAAAGGCAGTGTAGCGCTCGCGGATTTCATTGTATTCAAGCCCTTTTAGCCTGTTGATACTGAAATCCTCTACATTGAATGATGCCATGACTGAACCCATGACGATTGCCTGTTTTGTTGTCTCCGATGAAATATCACCAACATTTGCGAGATACCCCATGAGCCCGCCTGCAAATGTATCACCTGCACCGGTCGGGTCAAAGACATCTTCAAGAGGATAGGCAGGGGCAAGGAATATCTCTTCCCTGCTCAGCATAAGAACACCGTATTCACCCCTTTTTGCAACAATGCAAGAAGGTCCTTGCTCCATTATCTTCTTTGCACCCTTTACAAGGTTATGTTCCTTTGAAATTTCCCTCAGCTCCGCCTCATTGATGACAAGCATGTCAACCCTTTTTATAACATTGATTAGTGCGTTGAACTTATTTTCTATCCAGAAATTCATGGTATCGAGTGCAACTACCGTATTCGGGTTTTTTATCTGGTCAATCACATAGGATTGCAGCTCAGGGTCAATATTTGCAAGAAAAATAAAATCAGCTTCGCTGAAATCAGGTGGGATGCGTGGTTTAAATGTCTCAACAACATTAAATTCGGTCTTGAGCGTGATTGCCTGGTTGAGGTCGTAGCCGTATTTCCCTTCCCACCGGAAGGTCTTCCCTTTATCAACCTTTATGCCGCTCATATCTACATTGCGATTCTTTAAGAAACTTATCCCCCCCAGATCAAAATCCTTTCCCACTGTTGCGACCATGCCAACATCGGTGAAAAAGCTCGCCGCATTGGTAAAATGCAGTGCAGAACCCCCTAAAACATTGTCTACTTTTCCAAAGGGGGTTTCGATTGAATCGTATGCGACAGTTCCAACAACAAGGAGCTTGATCACGTACCCATCTCCCAGGAGGCAAGATACCTTTTCTGCTCTTCTGTCAGCTCGTCTATTGTTATACCTGCTGACTGTAATTTGAGATATGCAACATTCTTATCTATCTCGGCTGGCACACTGTAGACCTTCTTTTTTAGCTTCTTCCCGTTTTTCCACATATATTCTGAACAGAGTGCCTGGTTGGCAAAACTCATATCCATTACATCAGAAGGATGGCCTTCAGCACACGCAAGATTTACGAGTCTCCCTTCTCCTAAAAGAAAGATCTTTTTCCCGTTTGAAAGGGTATACTCATCGATGAATTCCCTTATTCTTTTCTTCTTCTTCTTCATCGATTCCAGGGCGCCTATATCAATCTCTACGTTGAAATGTCCTGAGTTGCCAATGATTGCCCCGTCCTTCATCTTCTTGAAATGCTCTGTCCTGAGGACATGTATATCACCGGTGGTGGTGATGAAGATATCACCGATTGGGGCGGCATGGGCCATGTCCATCACCTCAAAGCCATCCATGTGTGCCTCCAGTGCCCTTAAAGGGTCCACTTCTGTAACAATCACATGGGCACCAAGCCCTTTTGCCCTCATTGCAACCCCCTTACCGCACCACCCATAACCCGATAGCACAAATGTTGCACCCGCAAAAAGTACATTTGTTGCCCTGAGAATCCCATCGATCGTGCTCTGGCCTGTTCCATATCTGTTGTCAAACATGTGTTTTGAGAGTGCATCGTTTACCGCTATGATTGGAAAGTACAGCACACCCTCCTTCTCCATACTCTTTAACCTTATAACGCCTGTGGTTGTCTCCTCGGACCCACCGATTACGCCTCTCACAAGCTCCCTTTTCTTTTTTTCATTGAGGGTCTTTAACCAGTGCTTTATCGTTCCGTGCAAGGCTTCATACCTTTTAAGGGCAATCATATGCAAGGCGCCGACCAGGTCCGCACCATCATCCATTGTGATGTTCGGCATAAAGGCAAGGGCCTTCATGATGTGTGTGTAATACTGGTTATCATTTTCTCCCTTTATCGAGAAAGTCGGGATTTCTAAATGCTTTACGATAGCAGCTGCAACGTCATCCTGTGTGCTTAACGGATTTGATGCACACAGTGCAACCCCCGCCCCGCCTTCTTTCAGGGTTCTCACGAGGTTCGCTGTCTCTGTGGTAACATGGAGACAGCATGAAATCCTTACGCCTTTAAGAGGTTTTTCTTTTTTAAACCTCTCCCTTATTTTTCTCAATACAGGCATCCTTCGTTCTGCCCATTCAATCTTTTCATAGCCCTGGTCTGCTAAACTCAGGTCCTTTACATCATAATCCATACTGTCCTCCGTAATAAGCTTTTAGCAGTCAGCAATCAGCTTTCAGCAAAAGAATTGTAGGAATATCTGTCTTTTCTATTTTCGCTGATAGCTTATAGCTGAAAGATAGTGGCTACATTAAATGCCAGCTTTCCTTCTGATTTCTTCCACCATATCGATCTTTTCCCAGGTGAATTCCGGTTCGTTCCTCCCAAAATGCCCGCAGAAAGCTGTTTTTTTGAATATGGGCCTCAAGAGGTCGAGCCTCTCAATAATTTTTCTCGGTCTCAGATCGAACAATTCATTCACAATTTCTGCTATCCTATCCGGACTTATTCTGGAGGTTCCATGGCTGTTGATCATCACAGAAACCGGCTTCGCAACTCCTATTGTATAGGCTATCTGCAATTCAAGCTTGTCGGCAAGACCGGCAGCAACAAGGTTTTTTGCAATATATCGGGCCATGTAAGAAGAACTCCTGTCTACTTTAGAAGGGTCTTTGCCGGAGAAGGCGCCGCCCCCGTGGCTTGCCTGACCACCATAGGTGTCAACAATAATCTTTCTCCCTGTCATACCGCAATCCGCTTTAGGTCCTCCTACAACAAACCTGCCGGTCGAGTTTATATATATCTTTGTGTTGTTATCCATCATCTCCGGGGGTATCACCTTTTTAATCACCTCTTCAATGATACCTTCTCTTAAGGTATTGTATGTGACATCAGGGTTATGCTGGGCAGCGATTACGACAGCATCGACCCGCTGGGGCGTCCCGTCTATGTACTCGACAGTTACCTGGCTCTTTCCGTCAGGTCTCAAGAAGTTAAGGATATTCTGTTTTCTTACCTCGGACAGTTTTTTCACAAGCTTATGGGCAAATGCAATGGTCATTGGCATAAATTCGGCAGTTTCATTGCACGCAAAGCCAACCATTAAGCCCTGGTCGCCTGCACCCTGTTCATGGCTCTCGGATTCATTCACACCCAATGCTATATCCTGGGATTGTTCATCTATGGATGTTATTACAGCACAGGTTTCCCAATCAAAACCCATGGATGAGTTGTTATATCCAATCTCCTTCACCGTATCCCTCACGATCCCGGGAATGTGAACATAACAATTAGTTGTTATCTCGCCACCAACAAAAACAAGCCCTGTTGTGACAAGTGTTTCGCATGCTACTCTGCACTTCTTATCCTGTTCAATAATCGCATCAAGTATTGAATCTGAAATCTGGTCTGCAACCTTATCCGGATGCCCTTCTGCGACAGATTCTGATGTAAAAAGAAATCTACTCATCCCCATTCTCCTCTACCTCCTTGGTTTTTTTAGCCTTTAGCACTCAGCTATCAGTCATCAGCTAAAGATTTCTTTGATTCTGCTAACCGCTGAAAGCTAATAGCTGATAGCTATTTATCTATTCTTCATAACTTTTTATAAAATCTCCTGGAAATAATCTCGCCATTTCATTTCTCAGTATGTACTCCCCTTCCTTTGCCGAATCTGTTCTCAATAACTCCTCCAGCAGCTCCTTACAATAACTATGCTCAAGCCCTCGTATAACCTTTTTTACCCTCGGTATAGAATAGGGGTTCATGCTCAATTCATCAAGATCCAATCCTAAGAGTATTGGAACGTAAAGTGGTTCACCCGCCATTTCTCCACATAACGCAACTTCAATTTTATTTGCATGGGCATTCATAACCGTCCTCTTTATCATCCTGAGTACTGCCGGGTGTAATGGTTCGTATAAGTAAGAAACATACTCATTGACCCTATCAATTGCGAGGGTATATTGTATCAAGTCATTAGTCCCGATGCTAAAGAAATCCACTTCCTGGGCGAGCAGGTCGCTTATCATACATGTGGAGGGCACCTCTATCATAATACCAACCTTTATATCTTTGTTGTATGCAACCTTCTTGTGGCTTAATTCTTCCATGCACTCTTTTAACACTGCCTTTGCTTTTTTCACCTCATCTATGCCTGAAACCATGGGAAACAACACCCTTAGAGGCCCATAAGCACTTGCCTTTAAAATCCCCTTAAGTTGTGATTTAAATAACCCCATTTCTTTTATACATAACCTTATAGCCCTTAAACCCATGGCCGGATTCATCTCTTTTGGCACTTCGATATCAGATACAAATTTGTCTCCGCCTATATCTAAAGTCCTTATTGTGATATATTCTAATGACTTGTTCTCTGCGAGTTTTCTGTATATATGATAATGGTCCATATCTGTAGGCAGGGTCTTTTTTGACAAATAAATATACTCTGTCCTGTAAAGACCTATTCCAAGGGCGCCATATCTCTCTACAATGTCCATCTCGGCAAGGAGCTCTATATTTGCCCCGACTTTAAGCTTGAAGCCATCCCTGGTCTCTGGTTTTAATTTTGCTATCCTCAAAAATTCCCTTTTTTGGCTCCTCAAGTGTTGCTGTTTTGCAATATAATCTTTTTGAACCTCCTGAGCTGGGTTTATGATAACAACCCCTTCATCACCGTCTATGATTATTTTGTCGTTGTTCTTGATCAGGCTTGTGATGTTGCCTGTACCCACAACCGCTGGAATCTCAAGTGCCCTTGCGACGATAGAGGTATGGGATGTTCTTCCACCCATATCAGTTGCAAACCCCGATATTTTGTTGAGATTTAACTGGATGGTGTCTGCAGGGGACAAATCGTGGGCAACTATGATCGCCTTCTCCTTCATGCCCTTGCTACTTATGTCTGACCTTTTCCCTTTGACCAATATCCTTATGAGCCTTTCGTATATATACTTAATGTCCTGACCCCTTTCTCTTAAGTAAGGGTCTTCTACCTTGTCAAAACTCGCTAAAAATTTTGAGACAACGATATCAAGTGCCCACTCCACATTAATTTTCTCTTCTTTTATTGTATCGATTACAGCGTTGATAAAAAAATCATCCTGGAGCATGAGCATGTGGGCATCTATTATAAAGGCATGTCTTTTGATTTCATCGTCCAGTATGGTTTTTTTGATAATGTTTAATTCCTCTATGGCAGTCCTTATGGCATGTCGAAATTTGAGGACATCCTTTTCTATCTGTTCTTCCTTTATTGACCGTTTGTTTATAGGGATCTTACCCCTCTCCAGCAGATAGACCCTACCGGTCGTTATCCCGGATGAAACACCAGTACCTTTAAGAACTCTATTTACAAAGGTTTCTTCGTTCATTCTTCCTGGAACCCATCCTCAATCAATTTTCCGAGTTCATTAAATGCATCATTTTCATCATGACCGTCTACCTTTAGCATGACTTTACTGCCGAGAGGGCATGCGAGCATCAGGATGCCCATTATACTTTTCCCGTTCACCCTTGTTCCGTCCTTCTCCATCCAGACATCAGCCTTAAACTCGTTTGCCTTTTTTACAAATGTTGCAGCAGCCCTTGCATGAAGACCCAGTCTGTTCCTGATAGTAAATATCCCCTCAACCATATGCTTTTATTCCTTTTTTCTTATCTTTAGTACATCTTTTGCAAGATAAATGTTTTTCTGACCGTATTGGGTAATAAAATTGGCAAGTTCATCCAGGGATTTACCCTCTCTGTATGTAGTAAGCTTTATTAACATGGGGAGGTTTACCCCTGTTACCACCTCAACCCCCCCTTCCTCCAAGAAAGAGAGGCTGATATTCGAAGGGGTACCCCCAAACATATCCGTCAAAATAAGAATCCCATCTCCTGAATTTACCCCCTTTAATGCATGAACAACCTTACTTTTAAGCTTATCTACATCCTCATCTGGAAATATATCCACATATTCAAATTGTTTTTGTTTACCCACAATCAATTCGGTAGCTGCTACCATCTCCCTTGCAAGATTAAAATGAGCTATAACAATTATTCCTGTCATCTTCCCCTCCCTACCTGTCAATATCCCTGTGAAGCGTGGACACATTATAATTCATCATCGAAAGTTGTCCTGCAAGTTCTTTCACAATAGATACCGATCTGTGTTTTCCTCCAGTACACCCAAAACATGTTGTTAGATAACTCTTACCCTCTTTTTCGAATAGGGGTATAAGGTAGACCAAAAAATCTAAGAGCAGATGAAAATATCCTTTATAAACCTCATTGGATTTTATATATTCCCTTACCTCATCGGAAAGACCTGTTTTTTCTTTCAATTCTTCGATGAAAAAGGGGTTGGGTAAAAACCTCACATCTAAAACCATATCTGCTTCCAGGGGTATTCCATAGGCGTATCCAAAAGACATAAGGTTTATCTTCATTCTTTTCTCATCCTGGCTGTATGTATTCAACACAAAACGCCTTAGTTCATGTGGGGTAAACTGTGAAGTATCAATTATTTTATCTGCGATGTTTCTAATCCATTTTACAAGTTCTCTCTCTTCCTTGAGCGCATCCTTGATGTTGGAGGCATTATATAATGGATGAGACCTCCTTGTTTCTCGAAATCTTTTGAGTAATATATCATCAGGGCTTTCAAGAAATATCAGTTCTGCTCCATATTTATCTTTTATGTTTTTTAATATTTCCTTCCCTTCATCAAAAAACTCCCTTTCTCTGACATCAACAACAAAGGCACACCTTATTATCTTGTCGCCTGTTAGTTCACATAATTCTAAAAACTTCTGCAGTAATATGAGGGGAAAATTATCTACACAGAAATAGCCGGCGTCTTCAAGGGCTCTCAGAAAAGTTGTCTTTCCAGAACCAGAAATGCCGCTCAAGATCATTGCCTTCATATATTCGATTTACCTTCCATAGATTTCAACATTCTTTCTTCCAGATTTTTTGCTGTATATATGCCCTGTTTTTTTAAAAT
>Ga0172365_10001061_pt1 | contig 19519 bp, 14 predicted proteins | sample LakKivSesite48cm_FD_114535 | JGI IMG/M metagenome (GOLD analysis project Ga0172365, IMG submission 114535) | Sediment microbial communities from Lake Kivu, Rwanda - Sediment site 48cm | ecosystem: Environmental > Aquatic > Freshwater > Lake > Sediment | place: Rwanda: Western Province, Lake... | reverse complement strand
ATACTCGATAATGGTAGAAAGAGATAGATCGGGAGATTCCGGGACACCCTTTATCTCCAGTGAACCGGTAGCCTTTCCCTTAATTTGTTTCAGAATATCTGCGCTAAGAAAACTAGAAAGCAAGGCCGAGATATCCTGCTTTAAAAAATTTACCCTCAAATTTAAGGAAGGCTCCTCCGGCCAATTTATTTCTCCCTGGGCATAATACTGGACTCCGGGAGAATCAATCTTGGCTCTTTCCAGTTTTATTTTCCCCTCTTCAAAACTAAAATCTAAGTCTGCCGAATCTATCTCGAAATTTGCTAAAAGGAGATCGCTTAGTTTCAAATTCCCCTGGGCGGTTATTTCTGAGGCTCCCCCTTGCAGGGCAATCTTCCCCCTGGCTTTTCCGTTAAGGGGCAATTGATTATCCTCCATAAACTGCCCAAGGTAATTCAACTTTAATTCTTCTATTTGAAAAACAAAATCCGTCCTTATCCCTTGCGCTTCCGAAAAAGTAATATTTCCCCGACCCTTACCTATCAGTCCTTCATTCTGCAGGAAGATATCTTCTAATTCTAATCGATTAGCTTGATAATTTACCCGGGTCTCTATTTTATCCAGGGGAAATTCAGCGATTTGACCTTCCCTGATTTCCAGATCCCCGGTAATCTTAAGATTTTCGGGGGAGCCACTGATTTTCCCGATAAAATTTGCCTTCCCAGAAAGCTCAGGACCAGAAAACTTTCCGGTGCACTCTTGAAGATTAATGCCGGAACTTTGCACCTGTAAATTCAGATTATTTCCTTCTGAGATAAAACCATCTACCAGAAGGGATAAGGTACCTGATTTATTGGCTATCTCACCTTCCATATAAAGAGCTATTCTTTCCTTCTGAGTGATAGAGCCCTTAATATCCACATCTGCCGAGCATAAACCCTCCTTCACTACCTTTAAGGGAAGAGCGGAGAGCAAATTACCGCCAGTATCTATCTTCTGTAAATGAAAAGAAAGATTATATTGAGGTAGGTTATCTATAAAGGTTATTTCCCCTTTACCTTCCATAACCCCGCCTTCCACTTCCGCCTTCATATCTTGCAGACGGAAAGTATTTTGAGCATAGGTAAACTCGGCATTCATTCGGGATAAATCGTATCCCGCTATCTTTATCTTAGGACTGGCGATGGTCCCCTGAAACTGAAATATATCTCCTGAGCCAATTATTTCCATAGATAAACTGGAGGTCCCCTGGACATTCAGTTCAGAAGTGAAGGAGAAATATTCCTGTAAACCTTTTTCTATATCAGGTAAAGTAAATTCCTCAGAGGTAAGGTTTAAATGATAAGCAAGGTCTTCACCATAAATAATCTCACCACTCAGCATAAAGGGCGAATTATGATAAAAGGCAGTAAACTTCTGGAGGGTTATCTTTTGATTACTGAGGGTAAGATTACCTTCCGCTTGCTGAAGTTCTAAACCATTTAAAAATTCGGGCGCCAACTCTGCCTCCCGGAAAGAAACCTCACCGCTACGTATAAATCCAGAATTAACCGCATCGTCCTGGCAGGTAAGATGAAGATTTGAACTAAATCTTCCCCCTTTGACCTTCAAAGAATCAGTCTCTTTTAAATAAGGTTGAAAATGGGTAATTTCTGCTTCTTTAAGGAGAAAATCGAGGGAATAATTCTGGCGATCCACAAAAAAACTTCCCGCGATAGTTATAGGGCTCTGGTCTTCTCTTCTTAAACCAGAACAACTAAATTCTATCTGAGGCAAGTTTTCCACATAAAATTTTCCCTCTACTGAATGGGCTATAGTCAAAAGGCCATCTTCTTTGGTGGTATGATAGTCTAAATAATTTATCTTACTGTCCTCAAAGCTGATCTTTTTCACCCGATAAAAATCAGGAAACTTATCCAGATGTAGATTAAATTTTTCCGCAAAATCAAAGACTCCTTCTTTATCTCGAATCAGGGTCATCTCTGCCTGCCTAAAAGTGATATCCTCAATAGATAAAGTAGTCTGCTTTTTAAGAGTAGAAATTAAGTCAATATTATAAGTAGCCACCAGTTCTTGGGCGGTAAAGATTAAATCCTCTTCCTTTAAATCTCTATTCATATATATCTTTAAATCCGATAAGGTTAAAGAATTAAGAGAATAACTCTTGATCTTCCCGATATATATTCCGCGGTCCATAATCTCTTCTAATTGGGCAATAATTAATCCTTTAAGCTCTTCTTTAGCTAAATTACTTTTTATCCCACAGTAGGCACCAGTAAGGAGTAATCCGATAAGGAGGGTGATTAGAATTATCTTAAAGGAAACTGGTTTTATTTTATTTTCGGACATTGAGTAATTCTCCAGGTTGGTCAAGAGTATATAGTATTTAGTGCCTGGTAGTTAATGATTATTGTTTATTCAATAGTGGCAATTTCACTAACTGATTGCTGGTTAATAAATAATTAACCACCAGGGAGGTCAAATTAAAAACAAATATTTATCTTTCCTTCAGATAGCTTAATTGGATTATCTTTATTCTGATCTTAAAGATACAAAGATAATTTTATTCTTTATCCTTATCCTTTAATTATATAATGAATTTTTAAAATAAACCTTAGATTTAAAATTAAGATAAAAATGAAAGTCATTTAATTAATGAAACAGCTATATTGAGCATTGGTTGGTTATTTTTTGGTTAATTTTTCAAGATTGGTAAATAATCTTCCCTAATATATACTGATGAATAATTTAATTAACCAAGAGATATTAATATTAAATACATTATAACATATATCTTTTAAGAATTAAAATTATTTCCCTTTTCTTCCTTTTTCATCTTCTTCCACATAGCTAAAGCCTCTTCGGGGGTATTTACCTTAATATCTCCGAATACATGAGGATGTCGATGGATGAACTTTTTTATCGCTCCCTCAAAAACCTGTTGGTAAGTGAATAAACCCTTTTCTCGGGCTATCTCCATCTGCATAAAGATTACCATCAGTAAATCTCCCAATTCTTCTTTCAAATTCTCCTGGTGGTTAGACTGAACAGCCTGAAAAACCTCCTGAGCTTCCTCCAGGATATTAGAAGCTATAGATTCTAAGGTCTGCTGTTTATCCCATAGGCATCCCTGTGGACCTCTTAACCGACTAATGATGTCCATCATTTCTGCCAATAATTCCTTCTCTTTTTGATACATCTTCTCCACCTCATTTCCTCAATTACCTAGAGGTTACTCCTTGGTATATTGATTTTAGATTTTAGATCTATTTATTTGGATAAATTAAACACCAGTTCTTTTAAAAATTTCAAAACTTCTATTGCTTCGATCCCGCTAAGGTCTATCTGGAGGATACCTAACAGTCTCTTCTCCTTGGTAATTATTCTCTCCTGATAAGAGGAAGGTAAGGTACTAAATTTCTGAGATAAATCCTGTAGCTTAGACCAGTATCTGAAAAAGGCAATCTTTCCTCTCACTTTCAGGGAAATAATCCCCAATCTCTTTAAAAATATTTTCAGGTAGACCAGTTCTAGGAGATTCCTCACCTCAGGAGGATAAACTCCATATCTATCCCTGATCTCCTCCTTTATCTTTTCCAGTTGCTCTAAATCCTGCACCTCCGCTAACCGTCGGTAAAATAATACTCTCTGACCTAAAGAAGAAATATAATGCTCCGGAATATATGCCTCTATGGGTACATCAATCACAGGACTATATTCCTGGTACCCTTCTCTATATGCTCCTTCTTCCTTTTCTTTTAGCTCTTTTATTTCTTCCTCCAGGAAATGACAATAGAGATTAAATCCTACCTCACTTACAAATCCATGCTGTTCCTTACCCAATAAATTTCCCGCCCCTCGAATCTCCAAATCCCTCATCGCTAACTTAAAACCAGAACCCAACTCACTGAACTCCTGGATAGCCTCCAATCTCTTGCGAGCATTAACCGACATAGAACGATAAGAAGGATAAAAAAGATAGGCATAGGCTCGACGGTCAGCCCTCCCTACTCTACCCCGCAACTGGTAAAGCTGAGATAATCCAAATTGGTGGGCATCATCAATAATAATAGTATTAACGTTGGGGATATCCAATCCTATTTCAATAATAGTGGTGCATAATAAAATATCATACTTCTTTTCTAAAAAATCAATCATAATCTCTTCCAGTTCTTCCTCATCCATCTGCCCGTGAGCTATCGCAATTCTCGCCTGAGGAAGAAGTTGTTTTAAATCCCGAGCCACTTTTTGCAAATCTCTAACCCGGTTATGCACAAAGAAGACCTGGCCTTCCCGTTGGAGTTCTCTTCTAATCGCCTCCCGGATTATCCTTTCCTCTTTCTGACAGATAAAAGTAACAATGGGGAATCTGTCTTCCGGAGGAGTATTAATTACACTTAAATCCCTTACTCCAATTAAGGACATATGTAGGGTCCGGGGGATGGGAGTAGCAGTTAAGGTAAGGGAGTCGACACTTTCCTTTATCTTTTTAATCTTTTCCTTGTGCAATACTCCAAAACGTTGCTCTTCATCCACCACCAAAAGACCTAAATCCTTAAATTGCACATCATCCTGAATTAGGCGATGGGTCCCGATAATAATATCTATCTTTCCTTCTTTTAAGTTTTCAATAATCTCTCTCTGTTCTTCTTTACTTCTAAAACGAGAAAGCATATCGATATTAAGGGGAAAAGAACGCATCCTTTCCCGAAAGGTATCATAGTGTTGTTGAACCAGGATGGTAGTGGGAGCTAACATCGCTACCTGTTTACCATCCATTACCGCCTTAAAGGCAGCCCGAATAGCTATCTCAGTCTTACCATATCCTACATCTCCGCAGATTAATCTTTCCATCGGGCGGGGTGTTTCCATATCCTTTTTTACGTCTTGGAGAGCCTGGATCTGGTCCTCAGTCTCTTCAAAAGGAAAAGACATCTCTAATTCCTGTTGCCAGTGGTTATCGGGAGAATAGGCATAACCCTTTATATTCTGGCGGGTAAGATATAACTGATAGAGGTCCTGAGCTAACTTCTTGAGGGAATCCTTAACCCTTCTTTTGGTCCTCTCCCAGGATACCCCTCCCAGGCGATAGATTTTCGGTTCCTGATCTTTGATCCCGATATATTTATGGATTAAATTAAATTGATCTACCGGGACATATAATTTATCCCCTTCGGCATATTCAATAAAGAGGTAATCTTGCTTTACTCCTATAACCAGCAGATTAACTATGCCCCGATAGATTCCGATCCCATGATCTATATGGACTACATAATCTCCCGGCACTATATCCAGCATAGAGGATAATGGTTCACTCTTATAGCGGAAAGGTTTATAGCGGCGGTCTCTTTCCTTGCCGAATATCTCCTGCTCGGTAATTAATAGAAAATTTAGGGCGGGTAACCGGAATCCATAATTCAAATAGCCATAAGAGATATAAATTAAAGAATTAGTAAAAGGATATTCGGGCAATCTGCCCAGCTGGAATCCTTCTATCCCCCTCTCCTCCAATATTTCACCCAAACGCTTGGCTCGACCTTCGCTCCTGACCAGAAGAAGGATACGATATTCTTCCTCCCAGTATTTCTCTAGGTCTCTGACCAGGACATCCAGATTACCAAAGTAAGACCCTATTTCTCCTTCTTGGAAAAAGAATTCTCTACCCTGATCTCTCCATTTATTCACCGGAGAAAGAGAGGAAGAGAAGGAAATTATTTCCTTGCCTCTTAATTGCTCATCCAATTCTGACCAGAAGAAAAAATAAGCTGAAGGAGGGAGGGGAGTTTTTTCTTTTTTTCCTCCAACTTTTTGATAAACCTGGATAATCTCGGTAATAAACTTTTCCGCTTTTTCCTCTAGCAATTCTGGTTCATTAAGCACAACCAGTAAATCTTTAGGTAGATAATCAATTAAGCTGCCCCCGGAAGAGACGGAAGCCGAAGGGGAGAAAGTTTCACGAGAGGGTAGGAGGGTGAAATTATTTATCCGGGTAATGGAATTCTGAGTATCGACATTAAAATAGCGGAGAGATTCAATCTGGTCAGCAAATAACTCTAAACGAAGGGGATTTTTACTGCTCACTGGAAAAAAATCAATAATTCCTCCCCGGGTGGAGAAATCTCCCTTCTTTTCTACCTGGTCTACCTGCTGGTAATTCTGAGCCAATAAAAATTGTATAAAGTCTTCTTTTTTTAAGCTACCTCCTACCCTGAGTTCTCGACTGAGGGCTTGAAAATATTCCGGAGTAATTAATTTGGATAGAAGGGCTTTCACTTCAGTAATTACTACTATTTCCTCCTGGATACTCCCTTCTTTTTTTAAAATAAGTTGCTTTAAGATATTTACCCTTTGTTCAATAATCTGGGGATCGGGTGAGATATCTTCGTAGGGTAGAATATCAAAAGAAGGATAGAGAAAGATATTCTGTACTGGAAATTGGGTCAAGAGAGTAGACAAATCTTGATAGATGGATAAAGCATTTTCTGAGGTATCCGTAAGGATTAAATATGAACTTTCCACTTCTTCTATCAGGGCAGAAAGTAAAAAAGAACGAGCACTATTCTTTAGACCGAAAATCTGCAGCTTATTGCTTTTCTTATCTTGCAGAGAGTTCAGGATGTCTTTAAACTGGTCGTATTCTTCCCAGAGAGACAATAATCCCGTTAAAGCCATTCTACTAATTTAAGCTTCCTTTCTGTAGGTTATTCATTAAATAGCCAGCTATTCAGTATCTTTAGAAGGTCTTTTTACTGGGCTAAAATCAGGGCTAAATTATAAATATCTCGCTTAATAGACTTTTGTGTACTTAATACTGTTTCCAGGTCAGTAAATCTTATCTTATTGCCTATCAATCCTACCATCTTCCCGTTCTCTCCCTGGAGTAAACCTTCCACTGCTGCTCCGCCCAAACGACTACCCAGGATTCGGTCGAAAGCAGAGGGGGATCCTCCTCTCTGTAAATAACCTAAAATAGTAACCCGGGTGTCAAAACCAATCTCCTCCTGTAGATATCTTTGCACCTGATCAGTCTTCCCCACCCCTTCAGCAATAATGACAATACAGTGGGTCTTGCCTCTTTGATAACCTTCTCTTAATTTAATCGAGATCTCTTCTAAGTTATAGGGGATTTCCGGAATTAATATTACTTCCACTCCTCCCGCCATACCTCCCATTAAGGCAAGATAACCAGAATTTCTACCCATCACTTCTACTACAAAAGCCCTCTGATGAGAAGAAGCAGTATCTTTAATCTTATCAATGGCTTCTAAAATAGTATTCAGGGCGGTATCCACCCCTATTGCCATATCAGTCCGGGCTAAATCATTATCAATGGTAGCAGGAATCCCCATTACCCGTACCCCTAAGTGGTTTAAATCTCGTATCCCTCTTAGGGTACCATCACCACCTATGGCTACCAAGCCATCAATGGCAAATTGCTTCAATATTTCTATAGCTGTATTCAAACCTTCCGGAGTTTTGAATCTTTCACTACGCGAGGTCTGAAGGATAGTTCCTCCTCGATGGAGAATCCCTCCTACCGAAGGAAGATTCATCAAACGAAACTTGCTCTCTAACAGACCAGCAAATCCTTTCTCAATCCCCCATACCTCTAAATTATAAAAGATACCAGTACGCACTACTGCCCGAATAGCCGCATTCATCCCCGGAGAATCTCCTCCACTGGTCAGGACCGCTATTCTCTGCATCATTCTTACCATACCTCCTCCCTATCTGGCTTAAAGGAGGGAAAATATACTAATAATTTCCACCCGGCTAAACCAGAATAACCGAGCAATATCTTCTGCTTATTTTATCTAATCGCCGATAATTTGTCTATAAAAAAGGGACATATTTATAAATATGTCCCTTAAATTTATTTCTTTTGACTAACCCTTATCTAAGACCATTCTAATCTTCTATTGTACTCTCTCATCGCCCCTTCAAAACCATCCTGAATAATCCTGCGGATAGCTCCTACTACTCGACAAATTAACTCTTTTACTTGTCTTTCCTCCTGAATAGTAAAATTAGAAAGTACATAATTACTGTAGTCCAGATTAACTGGAGAAGAAGGTAGACCAATTCCTACCCGGATACGAGGTATCTGCTCACTACTTAAAGATTGAATAATCGATTCCATCCCCTTATGACCGCCGGCACTACCCTTCTTCTTAATTCTTAGTTGACCTAACTCTAGATTCAAATCATCATAGACAATTAATAGATCTTTTAAATCTATCTGGTAATAACTTACTACTTTACTTACCGCTCTTCCACTTAAATTCATATAGGTTTGGGGCTTGACCAGGATGATCTTCTCCCGGTCTACCTTTCCATGGGCAACCAGAGAATAATAGGTCTTTACCTTTTTAAAAGAGAGATTCTCCAGCCAGGCTAACTCATCTACTACCCTAAAACCTATGTTATGGCGAGTAAATCGGTACTCTTCTCCTGGATTACCTAAACCAACTACAATCTTCAATAAGGTCTTTTACTCCTTCTTTCCTCTTTGATTGGGGACTATTCTTTCTTCCGGGGAGATTCTTCTTCAGCCTTTTTGGCTTCTTCACCTTCTACTTCTCCGGTCACCGCCTCCTCAACTTCCTCTTTCTCTTTTACTACTTCCTCTATCTTGGTAGGCGGATGAACTGAAACCACGATTCTTTCAGGATCGGTAATCAATTCAATCCCCTCTGGAAGCGGTAATTGCCCTGCAGTGATATGCTCATTAATCTTGAGCTGACTAATATCCAAGGATAAAGCATCAGGAATCTGGGAGGGTAGACATTTGATTTCTACTTCTCTTAAATCCAGTTCTAGAACTCCACCGTCTTTAATACCGACGGGAGTTCCTACTAATTCAATACCAATTTCTACCTCAATCTTTTCTTTTAAGGTTACTCCGTAAAAATCAATATGCTTAATTTGTTTTTTCAGATTATCATATTGAATATCTTTAATAATAGCCAGATGCTCATCCCTTTTATTCTCTTCATTGATTTCCAGAGTGATCATAGCGTGCCTCTTGGTGGAAATCAATTTAAACAGATCTTCTTTCTTTACTTTTAAAAGAGTATTCTCTTTCTCTCGGGGAGAATATAAAACCCCGGGAATCTTTCCTTCTCTTCTGATTTTTTTACTAATCTCTTTCCCTTTTCCGCTTCTCAATTCTGCCTTTAGAATTATTTTTTCCATAGTCAATCCTCCACTCTATTGGTACCTCTTTTTTATTTCTTGAATAATTCGCTTACCGATAAATCATTATGAATTCTAGAAATTGCCTGGGCAAATATTCCCGCTACTGATAAAACCTTAATCCCCTCTAAGTTATCACCATCCTTAAGGGGGATAGTATTAGTAATTACCACCTCTTTACATATTGATTCCTGCAAAGATTTTTTCAACCTCTGCTGGGCGGGAGAAGCAAAAACTGCATGAGTAGCGCAGATATATACTTCCTTGGCCCCGGCACTTAATAAAGCCTGACTGCCTCTTACTACTGAGCCTCCCGTATCAATAATATCATCAACTAGGATAGCCGTTCTTCCCTCTACATCTCCGACAATATGCATAATTTCTACATCATCAAAAGATGATCTATATTTATCAATTATGGCAATGGATTTTCCTAGCCTTCCAGCAAATTCTCTGGCTCGGGTAGTTCCGCCTACATCAGGAGATACTACTACTACATTTTCTAAATGCTTCTCCTTAAAATATTCAGCCAAGATGGTCACCCCCTCCAGTTGATCTACCGGGATATCAAAAAATCCTTGAATCTGGCCAGCATGTAAATCCATAGTAAGCACTCTATTAGCTCCCGCCGAAACCAGGAGATTAGCCACTAATTTTGCGCTGATTGGTTCTCGAGGGCGGGTCTTTCTATCCTGCCGGGCATAACCATAATAGGGAATTACCGCAGTGATTCTCCCCGCCGAAGCCCTCTTTAAGGCATCTATCATAATCAATAATTCCATTAAATTCTCATTGATAGGTGGACAGGTAGATTGAATGATAAAGATATCCTGCCCCCGGACACTCTCTTCAATTTTTACCTGTATTTCACCATCCGGGAATCTGGATAATTCTGCCTTCCCCAGAGAAATATTCAAATGCTGACATATTTCCTGGGCCAATACTTGATTAGAATTCCCGGCAAAGACTTCCAGTGATTTTTTAGCATAGGATACTAAAATATTCCTTCAACTCCCTTTCTTATAAATTTTGGTATTCAGCTTTTTTATTTCTTTCTTTTCCAACCGATAATATTCCGTTGTCGAGAGCGCGCAATGGCTAAACTCTTCGGAGGAACTTCTTCCGTAATAGTAGAACCCGCACCGGTATAAGATTTCTTGCCAATCTTAACGGGGGCAACCAAGGCATTATTACTGCCTATGAAGACTTCATCTTCTATGATAGTCTGATTTTTCTTTATTCCATCATAATTACAGGTTATGGTCCCTGCTCCAATATTAACTCTCTTCCCGATCAGGGCATCTCCTAAATAGGTTAAATGTGATGCCTTACTATCTTCTCCGATAATCGATTTCTTAACCTCTACAAAGTTACCTATTTTCACTCCCTTTTTAATCTTGTTCCCCGGCCTTAAATGAGCATAAGGACCTATTTGAACCTCATCTTCAAGGATACTTTCTTCCACGATAGAAGCCCAAATCTTTACCCTCTTTCCTATCGTAGAATTGATTATTTGAGCATAAGGCCCGATAAGGCAATCCCTGCCAATACAGGTACCTTTTTGAATCAGGGTACCGGGATAAATCACCGTATCCTGGCCAATCTTTACTCCCTCTTCAATAAAGGTGTTCCTCGGATCCAGAATGGAAACCCCTTGTGACATCAAATTCTGACAGGTCCTTTGATAAATCCGATAAGTAGCCTCAGCTAACTCCTGGCGATTATTTATTCCCAGGGCTTCGGAAGAATCGTCCAGAATAATACTTTCTACTTTACCACCTTCAGCTAATAATATCTTTACGACATCAGTCAGATAATATTCTTTTTGTTGATTATCCGGCATAATTCTGGCTAAAGAGCGATAAAGGGCACTGACCTCAAAACAGTAAATACCAGCATTTATTTCCTGGATATCCTTCTTATCTTCTGGTAGATCCGCTTCTTCAATAATTGCCACTATTCTCTTTTTCTGATCCCGGATAATTCTTCCATAACCATAAGGATTTTGCAGAATAGCTGAGAACAGAGTACAGCTATTCTCCTCGCGACAATGATGCCGCAGAAGTCTCTGCAGACTACGGGCAGTTAAAAAAGGAGTATCTCCAGATAAGACTAATATCTTTCCAGGAAAACTGGCTAATTTTTCTCGGGTCTGCAATACCGCATGGGCAGTCCCCAGCTGCTCTTCCTGGATTACATATTCTAAGTCATCCTTATATAACTCTTTTATCTTATCGCTCTGGTAACCAACTACCAAGATCTTTCTTGCCGGTTTTATTTGGTTTACTGTTTTCAGGATATAACTTAAGATGGGCTTACCGGCAAGCTGGAGCAGTACTTTGGGATAACGTGATTTAATTCTTTTCCCCTTTCCTGCTGCCATAATAACTACCGCAAGATCATTCATAACCATACTCCCTGATCAAAGTCTTTAATGGATAATTATTACTGATTAGAAAATATTTGAGGACTCTTCTTCCCTATTCTACCCGTTCAATTTTATAATTAATCTTAATATATCATACCATAATATCTTTTATTTTTAAAACTTCAAAAATAAAAATTCGAGCCAGACCTAAAGTCTGACTCCCTTTCAAATTCTATTCTTCTGTTTTAAAGCTGGGGCGGAAGGGTTCGAACCTTCGAATGCGGGATCCAAATTCCCGTGCCTTACCGCTTGGCTACGCCCCAAGTCAAGTAAAGTTTAATATCTTTTATCTCTTATGAGCTATATCTCTTCTTTTTCTTCCACTTCTTCCTCGGTTCTTTCTTCTTCGGCTAATCGACTTTCTTTTTCTACTTTAGCTTCTTTAAACTGGGGAGCTGCTTCTGCCTCTTTCTTATAAACTTCCAGAACCGTTTTTTGTATCTTTTCTCTAATCTCAGTATTGATGGGATGAGCGATATCTTTGTGATCTCCATTAGGTAGTTTCTTACTGGGCATAGCCACAAACATACCTTTATTACCATCAATCACTCTTAAATCGTGTACCACAAAAGAATCATCAAAAGTAATGGAAACGTAAGCTCTTAACTTTCCTTCTGTTTCAATCTTTCTTACTCGAACATCGGTAATTTCCACTTATTACACCGCCTTTTCAGTATTTTATTTTTTGTTTCTATTGACTTAAACATCGAAAATTTCAATTACTTTACTTTATCTCCTCGATAACTATAACTACTAGTTCTTTAGAAAATCCTTTAGGTAAGTCCTCTTCTATCTCCTTCATTATATGCTTTCACTTTTTTGCCCTAAGTAATCAATTTTAGCCTTATTCACATCACCCCATTTACCTCCTGTTTTAGCCAATATTAAAAATTAAATAAGTAAAAAGAAACACAGTAATAAAAAGTTACTGTGTTTTAGAATTAGTCTATTTATATATATTCATAAAGCATAAGTCAAGTCTATCTTTTTTTCCCAAAGTAACAATAGCCAGCACCATAGGTTTCCTGTTTTTCTATAAAAGTTAATTTGAAAAAATTATATCACGTTATCATTGGGTTGTCAAAAATTGATTTGGGAGAAGCTTTGCTCGTCTAGGCTTCCTTCTTTGCCTTGATTTATTCTCCCTTTTGTTTATCAACCAGAAGGGGGAGGGCAATAGTAAAATACAGGTAGGCGGGAGTCCCTTCTCCCGCTTCTGGGGAATAAAGCTTATCTTTTAAAATAATTATGGGAATATCCTCCACTTCCCCTGGTGCAATAGTGACCTCTGATTTTAAAACCCTAAAAGATTCGGAAGAAGTATCTATGGAGGTAATCCTGATTGCTTCTGGGCAATTATTGGTTAAAGAGATTTCCTTAATCAGTTTCTCTTCGGTTAACTCTTCTAGGTTGAAATTTATTACTCCGGGAGAGATGCTCACAGAAGGAGCGGGTCTTTCCTGGATATAACCATCAATACGCAAAGAAAAGGCTTTTCTGCGAGGATCATTACAATATATCCTCACACTATCCCGGATTACTCCCAGCTGGTGTCCAGTTGAATCATAGGTAAAGACTATCTCTTCCTTTCCTCCCGAGGGGATAATTAAAGGTATCTCATAATTATATTTTATGTATTCTGCAGCCTCAATCTTTTCAATGATCAGGTCTATTTCTCCTTTATTCTCAATAATAAAATTAAAGGTAGGTTGATCTCCCTGATTAATCAAACCCAATTCCCACTGAGTAGTAGACAAAATAGCCTGAGGAGCTGGGATCGGCTCTACATCGGCAGAAACAATAATCTTGACATTTGGTCTTTTCGGGTCGTTAGAATCAAGATAGATATCTTTTTTTACTACCCCTTTATAGCCGGTGGGATTAAAAGTCACCTGTAATTCAGCAGACTTGCCAGGTTGAATATTTTCCTGGGAAAGCATGGTCGCTGTACAACCGCAGGAAGCACGAACCCTATTAATTATTAACTCCTGTTTCCCGATATTCTTGATATTAAAGATATGAACAGGTCTTTCATCTTCCTTAATCTTCCCAAAATCCCATTCCTCTTCCGATAGAAAGATGGTGGGAGACAAGGGTGATTTATTCTGAAGATTATAAAAGACAAAAAAAACACCTATAATTAATACTACTATTACTATAATTAACCATAATCGGCTTTGTGAAGACATAGTTTTCTCCTTTTCTTTGGTTAGGATTGGATATTTAGTCTATATAAATAGATTGTAAAACTTCTTTAGTGGGGTTCAGGGGTGCCTGAACGAAAATCACTCCCTGCCTATTCTCTCCTTCCCAGTCTAATCCTTCTAATACAAAAGTGAAAGTAAATATTTCTTCTGGTTCCAGGGAAGAGAGGGAAAATTTCTGTTCTTCCCAGATATCCACCACTAAATATTTCAGATTTTCGTTAGGCAGCGTCTTAAAAGTCATCCCGTTAATTACTAAATTATTTAAGGTCGAGTCGCTTACATTCTGGATAGAACCATTAATGGTAGTATTAGTAGAGGTACTCTCCCGGGAGTCTATATTAATTAAAAGGGGAGAGCCTTTGGCCAATTCAGCATCTATTCTGTTCCGGAGGTTGGAAAGGGTCGCCTGTAGACTACCCTGAATTGGTTCTTCATTTACCCCATCAAAAAAAATATGCGGTACTCCCCGATCCTCCTTATTCGGAACATACCACGGATAGCGGTTGGAGGTTTCGGAAGTGCTATATTCCCCCCAGGCTGCCTCTTCGACCAGGATCATCTGGTCAAAGGTATATTCTTCCACCAACTGTTCCAATCTGGGTTCAACTATAGCACAACCACCACAACCGATAGCCATAAATAATTCTACCATTACCACTCGAGGAGCTGGTTCAGGTTCTCCCTCCCCCTCTCCTTCACCGGGTATATTAGGAAGGCATCCATTAAATAATATTATAATTAATCCTATGGATAAGAACATTACCAATAGTCTTTTCATCACTTTCTCCTCATTGCTCTAATAGCTATTCTATTTCTTCTTTTTCTTCTTTATCTCTTCCTTTAACTCTCGGGAGGAGGGCACACTCCTCCTTCACAACCATCATCTTTATCTTTTTGGGGGGAAACCCCTCTCTCCTGGGCATTCAAGAAATAGCTAAGATATTGAAACATTATCTCTTGTTGTTTGGTTTGAAAACCGGCATAGATCCTTTTTAAGATTAGATTGCCATCTAACAAGAAGGTACTGGGTATATTCTCTACCTTATAGAGGTTACTTACCTCATTCTGGTTATCCAGTAATACTAAGGGAGTTAATTTCTGTTTGCTCCAGAATTCTTTCATTCGGGTGATATCTTCTTCTTTTAAATCAGGAAGAGAATGGATCATAATTATTTGATACTTTTCTTCGGTGATATGTCCTTCGAAATATTTAGTTAATTCTTCTATTCCCCGCAGAGAATTGGCCTGGTCTTGCTGATAAAAATATAAAAGGATGAGTTTGTGCTGACCCTTTAAATCGGTCAGATTAAAAGGTACTTCTTCTATAGTGTTAAGGCTGAAGGAAGGAGCAGGGAAACCCGGCCTAAGAGAAGATCCCTGAGCCCAGGAAGATAGGGAGAAAAAAGTAAACAGGGGTAATATCAAAAAAAGCTTTAAAAAATTATTTCTCTTCTTCTTGATTATCGAAAACATCTTACACTACCTCCCAGATTAGTCATTCCTAGTTAATGATACTTAAATTTTTCCTAAGAAGTTACAGATTTATCCTTCTATCTAAAAAATACTGGTATAGAACAATAATATAGCCAATCCAAAAAACAGAATAGCCATTGCCATCTTGATTTTACCATAATTCTTCTCAGTAAGATTCGCCCATTGAGCAGAAGTAGTACCCCAGTAGGTAAAAGAAAACACCAGGACTAGGGGAACCACAAACATAACATTATAGAATAAAAGATAGAGCAAGGCATTAGCTTTAAGTCGGGGTATATTACTGATAAAGATGATAGTAGGAAGATAAATCTGCCCGGTACAGGCTAATTCCAGAATAGAAACCAGGAAACCAGTCACTACTGCCATTACCAAATAATTGCTCAGGCGAACATTCTGGCGGATAGTACCATGGATCCTCCTCTTGATAAAATTAGGAAGCTGGAGTTTGGCCTCCCGGGTAGAACCCGTTTTTTTATATTGCCAGTAATCATGCAAACTAACTATCCCCAGAATTAAAGCCAGGATGGCGGTCACGATCACAAATATCTTTCTAACTAAGGGCAAAAAAGATAAAGTGGTAATCATCTTTAGGGCACCGGTACCCACTAAAAAGTAAGTTAAAAAGACCGCTAAAGTAAAGATACTCCCTACCCAGATGATCTCCTTTCCTTTCCGATTGACCAGAGTAAGATAAGAGATGAAAAAGATAATGGTGGCAAAGGCGCAGGGATTAATCCCATCGATTAATCCGCTTACTGCTACTGCTGCCAGACCGAAAGATTGAAAACGGGCAATAATTCTTTCCTGGGCAGTAAGTCCTTCATCCTTTACCTTTTCCCAGGGGGGGATATTCTCTAAGGTAGAGTACTTCTGAATTAAACTCTCCAAGCTATCATAAGTAATATTCTCTCTAAAGAGATACTCCTCACCGATAAATATCACCGGGACTAAGAGTCTTTCTGCTTCGGGCATACGACATAATTCACCCAGAGATTCAGCCAGAGCAGTATTTTCAGGTTCATTAATGTCAAAACTCTGTATAACCAGCTTATCTGCATAACGAAAACTCATCTCCTCCAGGATATACTTTACCTTCTCGCAATCATGACATCCAATTTCATAAAAATAAGCCAGATAAACTGGATAGATCGGTGGAGAGGTATTATCCTGAGCGTAAGTATTGAGATAGTTAAAATAAGGAGGGGGAGTAAGGAATATGCTTAAAAATATCAAAAATAAAATTATCCAGAAAGAGAAAGATAAATGATTATGATAGCTGACTTTTAACTTAGAACCCACCCTTCTCAAATTTATCTTTCTCATCACTAAATCTTCCTTTCCTTATCTTTGAATAATTTGGGTCATTAAATTATCCGGAAACTATTTTCTCCTGATAAAAATTATATGATAAAATTATCATATATCATTATCCTTGTCAAATTATTTGATTAGTCATTTACCCTCGGCAAGGATGCCTTTTTCCTGCACAATTAGACTCAACCGGGCAAACTCCTCCAGAGTCAAGGTTTCCCCTCTGCGGTCCTGGTCTAGACCAGCCTCTTCTAAGACTCTCTCCATTTCCCTTCGCTCTATTTTCTCAGCAAAATAGGAGTTTAGCGAGTTAATTAATCTTTTTCTCCTTTCTCGAAAAGAGGCTTTTACCATCTCTAAAAATATCTTTTCCTGCCCTACTGGAAGAGGTGGCTTCCGCAAAAGATTTATCCTGACCAGCATAGAATTTACTCGGGGAGCTGGGAAAAATACTGTAGGGGGAACCAGATGTATCTTTTCCGGACTAGCATAATATTGCATCAGGACAGATAAGATGCCATATTCCTTACTGCCTGCTTTAGCAAATAATCTATCTCCCACCTCTTTTTGGACTAAAAAGACCGCCATCTGAAGATACTTTCTTAATTCGATAATTCTACCCATTAAAGCTAGAGAAATATAATAGGGTAGATTCCCTACTATCTTTTCAATCTTCTCCCCCTTTTTCCTTCTCTCCTTTAAAAAGGCAGCTAAGTCTAAATTCATAATATCTTCTCTGATTAGTTCAACATTTTTTAGGTCCTGCAGACTTTCCTCCAGAAGGGGGAATAAGCGTTTATCTTTTTCCACCGAGATTACTTTTTTTACCTGGGGAGATAGAGCAGCAGTGAGGGTACCTACTCCACTACCCACCTCTAAAATATAATCATCTTGCTCTAATTTCAGGGCAGAAATAATCATTTGAAGGATATTCCCATCCACCAGGAAATTCTGCCCTAAGCTTTTCTTACACTTAAAATTATACCGGCCAAGCAGCCGGCTCACCTCTTTCGGAGAAATTAACTTATAATTACCCATCTCTCCCCCTATGTAAAAAAAGGTGCCAGGCACTTTTTTTTACATGGAGCCGGCGATCTGAGTTGAACAGACAACCTACGGATTACGATTCCGTTGCTCTGCCGATTGAGCTACGCCGGCTTAATAATATTAAATTCTTATTTTACTAGGCTTTTCAGCTATTACATCCTTTTTGTTATTTTCTCTAAAACCATTTTGGTGTCCAAATAGTGTCCATAGGTTATCTAATCTCTCCACTGCTTCCTGAAGGTGAGATTTAGAGAGATGAGAATAACGCATAGTCATTTTTATATCTTTATGTCCCATCAACTGTTGGACCGTCCGGATATCACATTCGTTCATTATCAGATGCGAAGCGAAAGTATGGCGGAGATCATGGAAACGGAAATTATCAATCCCGGCTATCTTTAAAGCCCGGTCAAAGCTCTTTCTCACATTTCCATAAGGAACACCTTTTTTATTGCAAAATATATACTCGCTTTCTTGATCCTGGGACATCTTTTTTAATTCCTGATAAAGTGATTCATTCATAGGAACAGTTCTAATCTCATTGGTCTTAGTTATGGTAACAGTTATCTTTTTCTTTACCAAGTCTATGTCTCTCCATTTTAACCTTAAAATCTCTCTCTTTCTCAAACCAGTATTTAGGGCAATAAGAACAATTGGTTTTAAATAACTTCTAATATCATTTGAAAAAGAATCTATGACCTCTAACAATCTTCCAATTTCTTCAGTTTTCAGGTATCTTGTCCGCCCTGGAGGCTCTTTTAATAACTTCACACCCTGAAGTGGATTCCTAGTTAAATAGCTCCACTCTATTGCCTTGTTAAAAAGATGTCTAAGAAAGCTTAGCTCACGGTTTACTGTTGCTGGTGTTACTCCCTCCTGCAAACGCTTGGCCTTATATTCCTCAACCATCTGGGGAATAATCTCAAAAAGATATTTTTCACCAAAAACAGGTATCAGACTTTTTGAACTTACTAAATCTCTTTTGTAGGAAGTAAGTGCTTTATTGGTCCTTGAATAAGCCAAGTATCTTTGAGCAAAATCTGTAAATAAAACCTTCTCTTCTTCAAAAACTCCTAGATATTCTCCTTTGGCAATCTTAACCTGGATATCCTTTAAGACCTGCTCAGCCAGCTTCTTTGAAGGACCTACTTTCTTTCTCTTTCTCCTACCTTTAAGGTAATAATCAACATACCAATTATTACCCTTTTTATAAACTCCCATACAGCAACTCCACGGTATAATACTTTACCATAAAATTTCTTTCTCTTCCATTTTTTTCTTGTTCAACCAATCTTCTAAATCTTCTCTTTTAAATTTAACTAATCGTCCCACCTTAAAATATGGAATCTTCTTCTGGATAATCCATTCATAAAGAGTGTTTTTACTTATTCCCAGGAATTCTGCTGTTTCTGTTGTATTCAATAACTCTTTCTGTTTTGTAATTTGGCCAGAAACAATGCCTTTTTCAGAAACAATACTGACCAGAAAGTCCTTGAGTTTCAGAGGAAGACAAAACCGTATCCGTTCTCTCTCTTTAAAAGAGAAACTCTTTTTCACCTCTGTTTTAAGCAGAGCAAGAAACTTTTCATCCAAACAGACAGAAACAATATAATCATACCCTGCCTCAAGGCATTTTCTTATGTTTGAGACTTCATAATCAGTCCTTGAAGTATCTGATACCTCTACCGCCACTTTAATATCATCTCTTTTCAGCACTACATCCACACTTTCTAAGGATTTACCGATTCTCTCTTCAATAACCGCTTTCCAACCAAAAAGTTCCGCCTGCTCTTTTAACATTGCCTGAAGTTTCCTGTGGTTATCTCCGCCTTTTCCTGCGGCAAATTTCTTTAAAACT
>Ga0172365_10001059_pt1 | contig 19531 bp, 22 predicted proteins | sample LakKivSesite48cm_FD_114535 | JGI IMG/M metagenome (GOLD analysis project Ga0172365, IMG submission 114535) | Sediment microbial communities from Lake Kivu, Rwanda - Sediment site 48cm | ecosystem: Environmental > Aquatic > Freshwater > Lake > Sediment | place: Rwanda: Western Province, Lake... | reverse complement strand
GCTCTTCGGGTTCCAGAAGGATACCGACTGATTAGTCTTATATCAATGGGATATCCAGCGGAGAATCCAACCGGAATTCAATCGAAAAGACAGTTAAAAGACGTTCTACACTGGGAGCAATTTTAAATAGGGGAGGGATCGGTCTATGAAAATCGGAATATTGTCTGACTCCCATGATGCCTTAGGGAATCTCAAAAAAGCTTTGGTCGTTTTTCAAGAACAAAATATTGATGCAATTATTCATGGTGGTGATTACATCGCCCCCTTTACCATAGGAATTCTATCTGGGCTCACCATCCCATGGTGGGGAGTTTTAGGGAACAATGATGGAGAAGTGATAGGTATTTTTCAAAAATCGAATGGATTAATCCATTCTTATTATCAGGAGATTGAATTTCACCAATATCGAATATGGGTATCTCATTATTATCGCCCGGCTGAGTTAGCCTTTCATTCGGGAAGATATGATCTGTCAATTTACGGACATACCCATGAAAAAACCGTTAAGGAAGAAAATGGGCGATTTCTGGTAAATCCCGGGGAAACTTGTGGGCTCTTAACCGGGATGGCGACCATCGCCATTTGCGATCTCATGAATAAAAAAATAGAATTTATTCATTTATAAAATCCTGAAAACTCCTACGGTGTAAGATTAGGAAAGTAAAATGAATCTTATGAATTAAATAGACATTCATGTCCATGGTTATTCGTATTGAAAAGAATGATGAGTTTTCATTATCGGATGGTGACTGGATATTTACCGAACATGATTGTCTCTATATGAATTGATTTGAAAAAATAACTGAAAACGTTTATCATGCTTTTAACCTTTTCTGAAACATGGGGAATCACCTTTCTTAATAATCCACGGTATTCTGATATTCAGAGCGGAGCAGAAATTAGAAGAAGAATAGGCACCTGGGATGATTGATATTAGTGAGAAAATTATTTCAGGAGGAAAATCCATGGAAATTATTCGAGGACATTTTACCAGGCAATTACGAGAGGTACAGGAAGATCTGGTGAATATGACCCAGGCTGCAAAAAAAATGCTTCAGATGGCAATCGAATCTCTTCAGGAAAGAAATGTAGAAAAAGCCAAGGAGGTCATTGCCTTGGACGATATCGTCGATTCATATAATTTAAAAATCGAGGAAAAATGCCTGCGCATGATCGCTCTTCAACAACCAGTAGCGAAAGATTTACGAGTTATCGCAGCAGTTATGAAGATTATCACCGATGTTGAAAGGATTGGAGACTATTCAATAGATATTGCAAAGTTTAGTATTAGACTAGCAGATAAATCTCTTTTTAAGCCTTTAATAGATATTCCAAAGATGGCCGGGATCGTCATTAAAATGTTAGAAGAAACTTCAGCTACTTTTATACAAAAAGATTTAAACGTCGTTCAAAAGGTTGTGGAAGATGATGATCAGGTTGATGCTCTTTATCGTTCTATTCACGAAGAAGTCGTTACTTACATTGAAAAAGATCCATCAGTAACCAGGCAGGCGATTTGGATTTTAATGATTGCTCGTTATCTGGAACGGATCGGAGATCATATCACCAATATAACCGAGCGAATTTATTATATGGAAACCGGTGAAATGATAGAATTACATCAATGAAAACGAGGTGATACTATTCGATGGGCGAGAAAAATATCTACTATTTTGATCAACCTGGTCCAGCCAACACGCAAAAAACCCTGGAGTTAGCAATTGAAAGAGCACAAGAGTTAAACGTGTCTACCCTCATCGTTGCTACCAGTAGTGGTGAAACTGCGCTCCAATTATCAGAAATAGCCCAATCTTTCGGTTATTTTGGACAGATAGTTGCCGTAACCTATCATTTGGGATTCTATGATAAAGAAGAAGAATCAATATCCAAAAGAAACCGGAACCTTCTTGCTGAGCGAAGAATCCCATTGGTTATGTCTTCACACGCATTGAGTGGCGTGAGTCGTTCTTTTCGCGAAAAATTCGGCGGTTTAAGTATTCCCGAAATTATCGCAGAAAGTTATCGGAGAATTTCAGAAGGCTTTAAAGTGACTATCGAGATAACCATAATGGCAGCTGATGCCGGTTTCGTTTCAACGTATCAGGATGTTATTGCTATTGGAGGGAGCTCAAAAGGGGCTGATACCGCTGTAGTTTTGAAACCAGCCCATCAAAATTCTTTTTTTGACCTAAAAATAAGAGAAATCATTTGTTTTCCATCGAATTTATTAGATGAAAAACCCATACCGTAAGTGTGGAAATAGTAAGGTAATTCTTTATACTCAGGAGGTATGAATCATGGCCATTACATTTAAAGCAACCGGTCATTGGGAAGGTGGTTTAAGAGTTAACTCAAAGGTACGCAATTTTTCCCTCGCGTTTGATGAACCTCCCTCGCTGGGTGGTCAGGATACCGCACCGAATCCAGTAGAGGTAATGCTCTCATCCCTGTTAGGGTGTTTAAGCATCACCACTTGTGTGGTAGCCAGTGAAAAGAAGATTCCCTTTGAAGGGATTGATATTACTGTTGAAGGTGATCTTGATCCCCGAGGAATGATGGGACAGTATGATACGGTGCGTCCCGGTATGCTTGCTATTCGTTATGTCATTAAGATTAAGGGAAATTTAAGCGACGAACAATTAAATATTCTTCTGAACGAAGTGGAAAAGCGCTGTCCGGTTTCTGATACCTTGAAAAATGGGACAGTTTTGAGTGGAACGCTCATGAAAGCGTGAGGTGAAATTATGCCGATTGTCATAGTTGAAATGTGGGAGGGAAGAACCGAAGAGCAAAAACGTCAATTGGTGCAGATTCTCACTCAAGGGTGTGTTGATACTCTGCACTGCCCTGAATCGGCGGTTCAGGTGATCCTTCATGAGGTCTCCCGTTCGAACTGGGGTATCGCTGGTGAACTCCAAAATAATCATTGAACACCATTTCTCCCAATGAACATATGATTATCCTGCCAGAGGGCAGGCAGTTCCTCTGGCTTTTTGTTTTTTATATTATGTAAATAACGTTGATTTGTTGAACTGTTGATTTGTTGATTTGATAAAGGTAATTCAAATCTGTTATTGCGAGGCAGACAGCCTACGGCGTAAGATTAACAGATCAAAAAATGAGAAAGAAGACTTGGGGAGAAACCATCCCAAGTGCCTATGGCGTAAGATAGAATAAATCAAATATCAAAAGATAGTTTTAGAAAAAGCATCCAAGCGTGGGTCGTTCCAATTTCATCCGACAACGAAGTTGTCGTCCTGAGGAGCGTTTTTTGCGATGTGAGGATATCATTTTTTGATTTTATTCCAACTCAACGACTCAACATCTTTACAATAAATATTTTCATATTCTCCTGGTGATTCGGGTTTTTGCCTGGCATGGACATCTATCAGGTATTGATCATTTTCAAATAGAATAAAAACTCCATATTCTGTTAATTTAAAATCCCTCAGGTAGAGGTGTTATTATGAAAGCAGCGGTATTGGAAGGGATTGATCAACTGGTGGTGAAAGAAGTTCCTGATTATTCGGTTGGACCCGGAGAAGTTCTGGTCAGAGTAAAATCGTGTGCAGTGTGTGGTTCTGACCTTCGAATAACTCACTATGGGAATCCTCGGGTAAAATATCCCCAAATCATCGGACATGAAGTGGCTGGTGAAGTGGTTGCGGTTGGACCAGAAGTCGAAAGATTTGGCATTGGAGACCGGGTAGCGGTTGGTGCTGACGTCCCCTGTGGAAAATGTCATTGGTGCCAGAATGGAATGGGCACAAATTGTTCAATAAATTATGCGGTTGGCTATCAATTTCCTGGTGGGTTTGCCGAATATATTTTATTAAATGAGCTGACAGTTATACAACAAGTTGTCAATCATATTCCCAATTCTCTTTCTTACGATGAAGCATCGCTGGCCGAACCCTTAGCGTGTGCTATCAATGGTTTGGAAATGAGTCAACTTACTGTGGGTGATACCCTATGTATCATTGGTGCCGGACCGATTGGATGCATGATGATCGAACTTGGACGTCATATGGGTGCCACCAACATTATTGTCATTCAAAGATCACAAAAACGTTTAGATATGGCAAAAAAGTTTGGAGCTGATCATTATTTCCTCAGTGATGACCCTGATCTTGAAGCAAAAGTAAAAGGTGTTACCAAAGGTGAGGGACCAGATGTGATTATGATAACCTGTGCTTCTCCAGATGCCCAAGAACAATCGCTCACCTTAGCCCGTCATCGGGCTCGGATTAATTTTTTTGGTGGTTTACCTTCTACCGCCAGGAAATTAAATATATCCAGTAATCTTATCCACTATAAAGAAGTAACAGTTTTCGGGAGTCACGGAAGTCTGCCACGACACCATAAAAAGGCTTTACAATTAATAGAAAAAGGCATGGTTCATACCGGTCAATACATTACCCATCGTTTTCCTTTAGATCGAATTCATGAAGCATTTCACGCGGCTGAATCGCGGGAAGGTTTGAAAGTGGTGGTGAATCCGTAGTTATGGATACCATGAAGGCTTTGGTTTTAAAAAATAAAGGCGAAATCCAGGTCCAAGATGTTCCTCGACCTCGTCCAAAAAAAGGCGAAGCACTCATTCGAGTAAAAGTGTGTGGAGTATGTGGATCTGATATTTCCCGTATTTTTGGCAATATTGCTTATTACTATCCATCTATCCCTGGACATGAATTTGCTGGTGAAATCGTCGAAATTGGGAATGAAGAAAAAGATGCAATCTGGTTGGGAAAAAGAGTGACGGTTTTTCCTCTTCTTCCCTGCCATCGTTGCCGTTACTGCCAAGCCGGTTATTATGAAATTTGTGAGAATTATGGTTATATCGGATCTCGACAGGACGGTGCTTTTGCTGAATTTGTTATCGCACCTATAGAAAACTGCTTAGAGCTTCCTGATGCGGTTTCCTATGAATGTGGTGCAATGAGTGAACCAGCAGCGGTTACTCTCCATGCTCTTCGTCGAGCTTCGATTCCATTTGGAAAAACAGTTGCGGTATTCGGGCTTGGTCCAATTGGAGTTCTTTTTGGGATGTGGGCAAAAATATCCGGAGCGACGCAACTCATCGGTTTTGACATTGATCCCCAAAAATTTCAATTTGCACGAGATGTCAAATTCGATGATGCTGTGGTACCGAGCGAAGAGAATATTCCACATGCGCTTGAACAATATACCGAATCGTATGGTTTTGATCTCACGTGTGAGGCTTCAGGAAGCAATCAAGCCCTGGTCGATGTCTTAAAAGTGACCCACAAATTCGGACAGGTCATACTTTTAGGGAACCAGGAAAAAGAGGTCAAACTCAATCCGAAAGAGATGAATCTGATTCTTAGGAAACAATTAACGCTTTATGGAACTTGGAATTCACGTTTTGTTCAAATGGGTTCGGATTGGAAAGCGGTCCTTGAATTTGAGCGTACCGGGGAAGCTGATCTCCGGTCTTTCATCTCTCATCGCATCTCTTTGGAAGAAGCACCTGATTTCCTCCGCCTGATGAAAGACCGGCAAATTCAGTACAACAAGGTCCTCATCGCTCCATGATATAAGCCGTTCATTGTTTTTATACCAGAAGGAGGTTGTTATAGCAATGGATTCATTACCGGTTAAAATAACCGCATCGCTCGATTGTGCGAATTACATGAATCTTTTGGAAGATATACGGAAATTAGAGAGGGGTGGAGTTGATATGCTCCACCTGGATATAATGGATGGTCACTTTGTACCGAATTTTGCGCTTGGTACCAATCTGTTGCGTAAACTACGTGCTGAGACCAAGCTTATCTTTGACGTTCATTTGATGACAGAGAATCCTGGCCAGATGATTCCACTCTTTTCCAACCTGGGAGCGGATATCATCACCTTTCACGTTGAAACCACCTCTCGGTTACATCAAATAACAAGTTTAATTAAAAGTTTTGGGAAAAAAGCCGGTTTAGCCTTGAATCCCTCAACCCCGCCTCAGGTCTTAGAATATATTCTTCCCTATGTGGATATGGTACTGGTTATGACGGTCGATCCAGGTTTTGTCGGTCAAAAGTTTGTTCCGGAGATGGTGAGTAAGGTTGACGAAGTTCGGAGTATGATCGAATCATTGCATCTTACAGTTGATGTTGCGGTTGATGGAGGCATTGGTGAAAAGACCGTTCCTTTATTGAAAAAAGCTGGTGCTAATGTTTTTGTGGCAGGAACATCAAGTATATTTTCCGGGGAAGAAGACATCGTATCAGCTGCCCGTAATTTCCGTATTTTATGTGAAGAAAGTTGATTATGGGGTGAGTGTTATGAATGTTTATGAAGATCTTTATTCACAATTATTGGAATGGAAGAAAATTGATACTCATGAACACTTTTTTCCTCAAAATCATTTTCAAGAGAGTCCCGACATTCTCTTCAGCATATTCAAAGACAGTTATCTCCCCTGGATTCTCTATGGCGCCCGCGATCTCAGCTCGGTTGCTTTTACTCGTGAAGATGTTCTCCGCGGGATAAAAAAGATTCCCGGCAGTGCTTTTTACCGTTATCTGATGCAGGCTTTCGCTTACATGTATGATTTTAATGATGAATTTCTCACAGAGGAGAATTGGGATGGCCTTTCCCGATTTATCAAAGATCAGTATTCCCAGTATGACATGCTTGAACGATGGATTTTCCAGAAACTCAATGTGCAACGAGTTGTTCTCGATCGCTATTGGGTCATCGGAGATTTTGATATCGATTCCCGGTACTTTTCACCGGTATTGCGGATTGATCCCCTCTTTTACGGGTTTAGCCAGGCTGCCTTAGATCATGATCAAATGAATCCCCGCCTGTGGGCAGAGAATTCGGGGATCAGTATTGAGACCTTTGATGAATATTTATCATATGTAGATTATCTTTTTGAAAAAGGAAACGCTCAAGGAATTTGTGCGGTGAAATGTGCCATTGCTTATGATCGTACCCTTCGTTTCGAAACAATCGATCGAGATCGGGCTCAAGTAGCTTTTTATCGGGCTGATGGTTCTGAATCGAAAGATGAAATCAAAAATTTTCAGGACTATATTTTTCATTATTGTCTTCAAAAAGCAAATGAATATCAACTCCCGGTACAAATTCATACCGGTCCAGGCAAGGCTTTTCAAACGGCTGCTTCCCATTTGGGTAATATCTTTGAAGAATATCATCAATTAAAAATATCTTTATTCCATGGGAGTTTTCCCTGGGTGGGAGAACCAGGTGCCATGGCTCTTTTTTATCCAAATCTATACCTTGATCTGGTGTGGCTGCCAGTTATGTCACCCACTTATGCTCTTCTTGCCCTTTCAGAATGGATCGAGACCACCGGCGGTTCACGAATAATGATGGGTGGTGATTCCTGGAACGCCGAAGGAGCAGTCGGTTCAATTCTTTATAATTTAAACACTATTGCCAAGGTATTGGCTGATAAAGTTGAAAATAATTATTTTAGCCGTACCACTGCTGAAGACATTGGCCGAATGATATTATGGGATAATCCGCGAGATTTTTTTGGAGAACGAATTGAGCGGAAAATTCCTAAAGAATAACCACCTCTTGAGAATTAATCTTTTTTTGTTTTAATATCTTACGCCGTTGGCTGTTTAGCTCACAATGACGGATTTTTTTAACCTAAAATGTAAAAAGTGTAAAGATACTCAATCATCACCCTATCCAGACCTCTCCCTTTGGACAAAGGGATTCGATTGGTTCTTAAACAATCTTCTCGTTATTTCGTCACCCCTGAATGTTTCTATCAGGGGTCTAAAGTAAAAGTAAAAAAGACTTAGATTCCCGATGAATACATTCGGGAATAACGGATGGTATCGATACCCGCCATAAAAATCTATTGCGTCGAAGTTTTTATTCCTTACATGGTTCTGCGAAGCAGCATGGCGGTCTATCATGTAATTCAAATTTGAATATGGATTGAAACAAATCAATGACAAAATCTCTTTGATGGATATCGAAATGAATATTCCTTTTCTGTTATTATTAATAATAATTTCCTTTATTTCTATAGTTTTAACCTCTTTGATTCAGAAAAAATCCCAGCATAGCCGACTGAAAAGTTTTATTAGAAGGGTTAACGATACTATTCACGATATTTCCCGCCGCATTCCAACTGAACCAAATGATGAATTCTCAGAACTGGCACAATCAATTAACCGTACCCTCGATTTACATGCTAAATCTCAGTATGAATTATCCCAGAATGAAAAAAGATTCCGTAAGCTATTTAACGATGCCCTTACTGGTAATTATGTTGTATCGCCCGATGGTCGGCTATTGCTCTGTAATAATGCTTTTTTCAAGATTATGGGTTTTGATACTATTGAAGAAGCTCTGAATTCCAATTTTTTCTCTTTTTTCCCTAATCCGCATGAAAAAAGTGAATATCTTCGTCTTATCAATGAAAAAACAAAAATCGAGTTTTACGAACATACCTATCTTCGCCGGCATGGAGGAGAAGTAATAACCGTTTTAGAAAATGCAATTGGGTTTTTTGATAGGAATGGTGAATTGGAACAAATCCAAGGGTATATTATTGATATTACTGAACGCAGAAAGATTGACGCTATCAAACAAAGTTTGGAACTGGAAAAAATCGTTTCGAAAGTGAGTTCCCGGTTTGTCGGATTGACTGATGTAGATGATTCTATCGATATATCTTTAATGGATATTGGACGATTTACCGGTATGAGCCATGTCTATCTTCACCTATTTGAAAAGGAGAAAATCAGTCTCAAACCATCGCATGAATGATCTAAGCAGGGGGTAAACTCTCTAAAAACAATCTGGATAAATTTTTTACTTGAGCACACTGACAATTTGAAAATCTATTTAACCAACCATGGATTAATCCCTATCAATGAGTGTGGCCACTCACTCGTCACTCTCTTTAAAAGATAGTAATAAGGTATAATTCTCTACAAAAAGAAAATTATTTGATTGTGGATTTTTCGAATGAAGTATTCCTAACAAGCGCTTACAAATGAGGAGGACTCACATGTCGAGTTTCGGAGATTATTTGAAAGGAAAGGATCACGAAGGAAGAGAGAAACATATTCCAGTAATTGAAATAGTGAAAGGACCAAACGATACCTATTCTTTGGTTAAAATTACCGTGGGAAAAGAATTTCCACATCCGAATACCATCGAGCACCATATCAAATGGATAGATTTGTTCGGCATTAAAAAAGGAAACGAGCAATTGGTTCATGTCGCTACTTTTGATTTAGGTCCAACCGTGGCTTTCCCTCAGACCAGTGTTTATGTAATTCTCGATGATTTTTCATCTTTAATTGCATTATCATATTGCAACATTCATGGATCCTGGGAAAGTCAATTAATTTTTTTATCATGATTTGATATGGTTCTTCTTTTTGAATTGATAACCCTTGTAAATTAGCTCAAGGCTGAATATAATAGGTACTGCATGGCGGTGTAGCTCAGTTGGCAAGAGCATCCGGCTCATACCCGGAGTGTCAGGGGTTCGAATCCCTTCACCGCCACCTTTTTTCCTCAGTGAATGCCCAATCAGGAGTCCTCATTCAAATGAAAAAGTATCCTTTGCTGATTCGCCTGATTTATAAATTTATTCAGGAGCATCAATTGATTGTTGCAGGCGATAAAGTTTTGGTCGCCTTTTCTGGCGGTCCTGATTCAACAGCGTTGGCAGACATTCTTTATAAAATATGTGAAGATCTGATGTTTGATATGGCACTCTTTCATCTCAATCACGGATTACGTGGGGAAGAAGCCTTATGTGATCAGGAGTTTTGTGTTGAATGGGCAAATTCCAGAAATTGTAAATTATTTGTTGAACAATGCGATATCCCCACATATCAGAAACAACATTCACTTTCCTTAGAAGATGCTGCTCGACAGGTGAGATACCAGATAATGAATAAAATCGCAGACCAATGGGGTGCTACCAAAATTGCTCTCGGGCATCATCGCGATGATCAAGTTGAAACTATTTTGATGAACATATTTCGAGGGACCGGTTACGCTGGCCTAAGAGGGATGCCGATTAAAAATGGTATTTATATTCGACCTCTTTTAACAACTCCCCATAAGCAAATATTAGAATATCTCGAAAACCAACACCTTTCTTATGTCTGTGATTCAACCAATATTGATATTTCAAGGTTTAGAAATCGAATTCGTCATAGACTTATTCCGTTTATTAAAAAAGAATTCAACTCAAATATTGAAGAAGTGATTTTCCGGCTGGCATTGAATCTTCAAGAATCTGAACGATATACTATGGATCAATTCTGGCCGGTGGAAAAAATTGGTGAATTTTGTCGTCTCCCCTTGAAATTATTTATTGGTATGTCCGATGAGAGACAAAGGTACGGTTTACTCGCCCTTATTAAAGAAATAAAAGGTGATGTTATCCATATCAATCGTGTTCATCTAAAAGCTTTGGAATATTTGATTCGAAAAGGGAAGGGCGAATGTATGCTTCCCGGAAAGATTGCCATCTGGATTGATAATGATTTTCTTTATGCACACCGAGGTGACATTTTACGGGGAGACATTCCTTTTTGGTCTTATCCAATCATCTTACCTGGGGAAAATACTCTCAATGAAATTGGTTTAACAGTGAGGGCTTTTGAAAAAAAAATTGATATGACTTTTGAATCGAAAGAATGGTGGTGTGAAATTGACCAAGAGAGATGCGAGCCACCCTTTTATATAAGGAATTTTTTAAATGGTGATCGAGTAGTAATAGATAATAGTGAAAAAAAATTAAAAAGTGTATTACAAGAAAAAGGAGTCCCTGAATCATGGCGGAAACAAATCCCGATTTTATGCGATCGGAAAAAAATTCTATGGATTCCTGGTCTCTTACTTGACGAAAGGGTAAGAGTTCTGGAAAATAGCAAAAGTATTCTCATTGTTACGATTGGCAAAAACAAGAGGTGAAACTTGTGGAGGATTGTGTCGACCATATATTATTCTCTGAATCATGTATTCAAAAACGAGTACATGAACTTGGGCAACAAATCAGTGCTGATTATGCAGGGAAGGAAATACGCGCAATCGGGATATTACGGGGAGCATTTATATTTATGGCTGATTTAATTCGGAATATTACCGTTCCTTTAAGTGTTGATTTTATGTCAATATCAAGTTATGGAGATAGCAGTGAATCGGGAGGAGTCGTCCGCATTTTAAAGGACTTAGATAAATCCATAACCAATAAACATGTACTTATTGTCGAAGATATTGTCGATACCGGTCTCACCTTACATCATTTGAAAGAGGTTTTAATGACTCGTGAACCAACCAGTTTAAAAGTATGTGCCTTATTAGATAAAAAAGAAAGAAGGATGGTTTCGGATTTAGAAGTGGAATACACCGGTTTTGTCATTCCCAACGCATTTGTGGTGGGGTATGGTTTGGATTATGCAGAGTATTACCGGAATTATCCCTTTATTTTTATATTAAAACCAGATTATTACCAGAAGTTCTGATATGTTACAATTAAACGAGTAAAGATAAAATAGAAACCAATAATCATATAGAAATTACGGAGGATAATAAAGATGAACCTTCATGGTAAAAATCAGAGGAGGATGAATTCATAGGTGAAACTGAATAATACACCTGGCGGGAAGTTTTATAGAAACTTGGGATTCTATCTCTTGTTTCTGATCATCATAGTTTCTTTAGTGACTTCATTCATGCAGCAGGAAACACCGCCTCGTTCCTATACCTATACCGAGTTCCTTGATTTAGTCAAGGAAAATCAGGTAGAGAGTGTCACTATTATGGATAAAAATATTTTGGGTCAGCTCAGGGATGGAACCAAGTTTACAACCTATGTTCCCGATGATCCCCAACTGATTTCTTATTTGCGGAGTCAAAATGTGAATATTGATGCCAAGCCTCCTACCGAACCATCATGGTGGGCGAAAATATTAAGTTCGCTATTCCCTACCATTTTGCTGATTGTCGTATGGGTTTTTCTTCTTCAGCAACTTCAGGGCGGAAGTAAGGTGACTTCTTTTTCAAAGAGTCACGCTCGCATGGTTGATGCTGAAAAAGTGAAAGTGACCTTTAATGATGTCGCTGGTATTGATGAAGTGAAAGAAGAGTTGTTTGAAGTTGTTGATTTTTTAAAAAATCCCAGAAAGTTTCAAAAATTAGGGGCACGTATTCCTCGTGGAGTCCTCTTATATGGACCTCCTGGCACCGGGAAGACTTTATTGGCCAAAGCAGTAGCCGGAGAAGCAGGGGTACCTTTTTTTAGTATTAGTGGATCAGATTTTGTTGAAATGTTTGTTGGTGTCGGTGCTGCCCGAGTACGAGACTTGTTTGGAAATGCCAAACGGAATGCTCCGTGTATTATTTTTGTTGATGAGCTCGATGCGGTTGGCCGCCATCGTGGTGCCGGGCTCGGTGGTGGACATGATGAACGTGAACAGACTTTGAACCAACTGTTAGTTGAAATGGATGGATTTGATCCCAATCTGGGTGTAATATTAATCGCTGCTACCAACCGTCCTGATATTCTCGATCCGGCACTTTTGAGACCAGGGCGGTTTGATCGACGGATTGCTGTTCCTCGGCCGGATGTATTAGGACGGGAAGCAATTTTAAAGGTTCATGTGAAAGGAAAACCTTTGGGAAATGATATTGATCTGAAAATATTGGCACGAAGAACGCCAGGATTTGTTGGAGCTGATCTTGCTAATTTGATGAATGAGGCGGCGCTGATCGCTGCTCGAAAAAGCAAAGATGTAATTGAAATGTCTGACACAGAAGAAGCAATTGATAAGGTTATTGCTGGACCAGAAAGGAAAAATATGATTATCAGCGAAAAAGAAAAACGCGTGGTTGCTTATCATGAGTCCGGACATGCCTTGGTGGCTAAACTTCTTCCCAATACTGACCCGGTTCATAAAATATCCATTATTCCTCGAGGTGGAGCAGCTCTTGGGTATACCCTCCAACTCCCAACTGAAGATCGTTATTTGATTAGCAAACAAGAACTTCTCACCAGACTGGCGGTGCTGTTGGGAGGGCGGGTGACCGAAGAAATTGTGTTTGATGATATTACCACCGGAGCCCATGATGATCTTCAAAAAGCAACCGAAATTGCGCGCGAGATGGTTTGCGAGTATGGCATGAGCGATACCCTTGGTCCTTTAACCTTAGGACGACGGCATAAAGAGGTTTTTTTAGGGAAAGATATTGCCGAAGATCGTAACTACAGTGAAGAAATTGCTTATTCTATTGATAAGGAAGTCAGAAGTCTCATTGATAGTGCTTATGAACAAGCACGAGTTTTAATAACTTCTCATCGGGAAAGGCTCGATGCACTGGCATCAGCGCTGTTAGAGAAGGAAGTGTTAGAAAGGGAAGAAATTAACCGGATTTTAGATTTTTCCGATAATGGATCAGTACCAAGTGAACCCAATGTTGATGCTGAAAAGGTCGAAGTTGCCAAATCAGTTCATAATTCTACCCAGAAAAATGAGGGGAGGATCGATAAAGAATGAAGGCCAATACCCTTCGGATAGGTTTAACCGGAGTGGCAACAGCCATTGTAGGAAAAGAGAATACTGCTGATAAATTTGAAAAAGATATGGTTCCGGCTTTCGCTACTCCTATGTTAGTTTCGCTCATGGATAATGCAGCCTATAATGCAGTAAAAAATCATCTTTCCGAAGGATATGAAAGTGTGGGAACCCGCATCAGCATATCCCATATCGCAGCTACTCCTCCAGGAATGAAAGTAAGCGCACGCGCAACTTTAGTAGAAATCTATCGAAACCGGTTAGTTTTTGAAGCAGAGGCGTTTGATGAAGTTGAAAAGATCGGCGAAGGCAAACTTGAGCGATTTGTAGTGAGACGCGATCGTTTTTTGACAAAGCTCGAACAGAAGTCGAAGATGAAATCATAAAAAAATTTGAATAGGATGGACAGCCATGCTGTCTGGCAGCACCAATGACAATGAAAACATGTTGTAATCAGGTGTCATTGCGAGAAGGCGAACCGTTTGAGGGTTCGCCGACGTAGCAATCTCATCTTTTCATAAATGTTGAGTTGTTGAGTTGGAAAAAATAAAAAGATGAGATCCTCACGTGGATAAGACCTCGTTCAGGATGACAACAAAAAGAAGGTATTTACAGGATAGACTCTCATGCCACGTTGTGGCACCATATGAAGATGGAAATTTCAATTGTTGAGCTGTTGAGTCGTTGAGGTGTTGAGTTGGAAAAAAGCTGAGAATTAGAAAAATTGACGATGAAGAGTGATTTTTTAAAGCTTTTTCATTTCCATAGCTTTTTACTTCTCACGACTCACTACTCACTTCTCACTGTATTTCCAGGATAGATTTCTCTGGTCAAACATCGGAGATGATGATATGAGGCAGTTTGCAGTTTTCGGTTTAGGAATTTTTGGAAAAAACATCGCACTTGCATTATATCAACAAGGATTTATGGTGCTGGGCGTTGATATCGATGAAGCACCCGTGAGGGATCTCGCTGGTAAAATAAGTGAGGTCGTACAAGCGGATACAACTGATGAAAAAGTATTGGAGGCTCTCGGCATAAAAAATTTTGATGTCGCTATTGTGAGTATTGGAAATGATATTCAATCAAGCGTCTTAACCGCTTTAGCTCTTAAAGATATGGGAGTTCCCTTTATCGTTGCCAGAGCTATCAATGAGAATCATGGAAAGATTCTCAGCAAAGTAGGAGCTGATCGGGTTATTTTTCCAGAAAAAGATATGGCATTAAAAGTTGCAAAGACACTCTCATTTCATAATGCCATTCGGACCGAAGAGCTTTTTCCAGGATATAATATTGTAGAAGCGAAGCTTCCAATGGCTCTGGCAAATACCACCCTGAGTAAATCGCAATTGAGAAACCGTTTTGGTGTCACCATACTCGCAATAAAAAGAGAAAGCGAATATATCGTGTCTCCGCCCGCCAGTGAAAATTTAAATAAAAATGACATTATTTATGTCCTTGGTGATGAGCAACAACTAAAAAAGTTTTTTCGTGAAATGTCTATTGAAAGAATTGAAAATGGAGGCTGATGATGAAAGCTCAGCTTGAATGTTTTTGTTGTAATTTACGACAAGCACAAGAAGCAGCCGAAACGGCGGGTAAGGATAATTCTTTTATCTGGCGAATTTCTCAGAGAGTATGTCAGGAATATGTCCAAGCTGATCCTCAATGGACGCCGGCTTATATGACTACTCTCGCTCATCGGATTGCCCAAGATATGGTAGAAATTGAAGACATATTTCAGGAGCAAAAAAAATATTACAATCGGTTGGCTTTAGAGCTCTATCCTCGACTGAAAATATACGTCGAAAATAGTAAAAACCGACTCGAAACGGCGTTAAGAATTGCTATTGCTGGTAATATAATAGACTTAGGTGTTTATCGAGAGATCAAAGTAGAAGAAATCCTTCATCAAATCGAACATACTCCATGGGGGATTTATGATTGGGATGAGTTTCAAGCTAATCTCAATAAATCACAAATCTTGGTTTATGTCGGTGATAATGCGGGGGAAGTGGTTTTTGATCGTGTTTTTTTAGAAGAAATCAATCAATATCATAAAATTTATTTTATCGTAAAAGATCGACCCATTTCCAATGATGCTCTCCTTGAAGATGCCCTTGAAGCTGGAATCGATAAAGTCGCAACGATCATGACAACCGGGAAGGGAGAGATTGGGATTGATATTGATCAGGCACCGCAAGCTGTACAAGATATCTGGAAGAAAGCAGATTGTATTTTGTCTAAAGGGCAAGGAAATTTTGAAACATTGAGTGATAGTAATGCAAATATCTACTTTTTGCTCAAAGCGAAATGTTTGCCAGTATCTCGAGAATTAGGTGTCAAACAGGGAGCTCTTATCTTGAAAAAAAATCGAAATTTAGGAATATAAAACTTCATCTTCCTAAATTTCGATTTTAATGAAAAGACAAGAATAATATTTTTTTATATCTCTCCTTTTATAATTGTTTTTTTTATGATATATTTAAAATATAGCTCAGAAAATACCTATACCATTTGCAAAAAATACCTTTTCATGCAACAATGAATAGAAATCTATGCTTGGTGAGCACCTTATACCAGGAAATGATAAAAATACACTCCCCCTCAACTTACATCTCTTCCCACGGTGGGGAGGGGGGAACCGTATTTTCGTGATTGACAATTATATAAATTTCGACCATCATAAGAGAAATGAAAATCAATCATTCCTTTTAATGGTTGAATATTAGCAAATATATTCATTAATTTTAACTTTTCATCACTTTTCAATCTCAATTAAAAGCTGAATATACTTGTCGAGGAGAGTGGTATATTTTGTCTCTTGTCGAAATTCGAGCGTGTGGTGGGGTCGTTCATGAAAAGAAAGGTGATGATTATTATATTCTTCTTATCCGTAAAAGAAATTCCACGATATGGTCTCTTCCAAAAGGTCATAAAAAAGATAATGAATACGACCAAGATACTGCATTGAGAGAAGTCAAAGAAGAAACTGGATTTGCATGCCTGTTGGAAAAAAAAATTGGTGAAATTACTTTTCGTTATCATAAAAATGGCCAAGATTACCTCGAACGAGTAGTATATTATGCTATGGTTCCTGAGCAAAAAACCAATATTATCGATACCAATGAAATAGATGAAATTCGATGGTTCTCATGTTACGATGTAGATAAACAACTTCATTACCAAAACGAAAGAGATATTCTGAATAACTTTTTTAAATCCAATCCAGAAGGAAAAGGTATCGATGGATTGAATCTTGAAAAATAATAAATGAAAGGAGGGTAAATTTTATTTTTTTTACGATTTTTGTTGTCAACACTTGAAAAATGCATAAAAATAAGGTAAAAGGAGGGGGTAGAGATGGTTTCCCCGGGGTCCCAGGGAAACGGATCCCCAATAATAGCACAATTCAATGCGGACGAAGGAGGTAAACCAATGGAGCTTCTCAAGATCTCTTCCAAAACCAGACCAGCTGCTTTAGCGGGGGCTCTGGCAGGGGTCATAAGGGAACATGGGAAGGCAGAGATGCAAGCAGTTGGAGCAGGGGCGGTGAACCAAGCCGTCAAAGCTATAGCTATAGCGAGGGGATATCTTGCACCAAGTGGAGTAAATCTGGTTTGTATCCCTGCTTTTGTAGATGTAAAAATCGATGATAATGAAAAAACAGCAATACGATTCATAGTCCTTCCTGGATAGGGGAAAACCATATTATATTAAAAGGAGGTATGTGGAGGGATGAACAAACAAGAGTTAGTTAATGTACTTTCGGAAAAAATTAACAAAAACCGTAAGGATAAGATATCCAAAAAGGATATGGCAGAAATAGTGGATACCTTATTCGACTCCATTCAAGGTGAATTGAAAAAAGGAGGGAAAATCCAGCTTGTTGGTTTTGGAACTTTTGGAGTGAAAACCAGAGCGGGACGGAGAGGCAGAAATCCCCAGACTGGTAAGGAAATTCAAATCCCTTCCACCAAAGTTCCATTTTTCCGTTCGGGAAAAGTACTGAAAGAAACCGTTAAATAGAAGTTCTTAGCTTTTTATCGGGTATTTTAATAAAAGAAGGGGCATAGCCCCTTCTTTTTTATTCCTGATTCGAATTTTTGAATGACTTCAGGAAGGAGATCGCAATGCTGTGTGACTATCACATTCATACTCATCGCTGTGGTGATGCTCGAGGAAATTATGAAGAATACATCGAACGTGCAATTCATTTAAAACTTACTGAAATTGGTTTTTCTGGCCATTGTCCTCAATATTTTCTTCCGGAAGAGAAAAGAACTCGACAATCAGCTATACCTGAAGATGAACTCGAATTGTATATTCAGGAGGTCGAAACCCTGAAGAATAAATATAACGATTTAATTACCTTAAAAATTGGTCTGGAGATGGATTATATCCCTGGGAAAGAACAGGAAGCGCTCCCTATCATTCATCGTTATAACTGGGATTATCTCCTTTTATCAGTTCATTTCTTAGGAGATTGGCCCTTTGATCATCCTCAATACATTCATTTTTATGAAGAAAAAAATATTAATGATATCTATCGATTGTATTATAAAACCCTCATTCAGGGTATTGAAACCGGATGGTTTGATATTATCGCTCATTTTGATCTTCCTAAAAAATTTCGCTTTCAACCAACCGAGCCAATTCAAGTGGAAGATGAAGCCATCGATTTTTGTCAAAAACATGGGATGGCAATTGAAATGAATACCTCTGGTTACCGAAAACCAATTGGAGAAGCCTATCCTTCTTTGAGTATTCTTAAAAAATGTTTTCAAGCTGGCATTCCGATATGTCTTGGTTCAGATGCTCATCGTCCGGATGAAGTTGCAAAGGATTTTGATCGAGCCTTGGTTGTCTTGAAAGAAGCTGGATATACCCATTTAACCCAATTTGAAAAAAGAAAAAAAAGGACCTATCAGATACCAAATTAAAAAGAGGTGTTATGAAGGTGAGGATGATTACCGCTATGATAGCTATAGTAATAATTGTTCCTCTCCTTTTTATAAAGTTGGCGCGTGATTATCCACAGTCATATCTTTTTCGGTATTTTATTTGGATAGTTATTATAATTTTGGCACTTGTTTTTATCTTAGCAATAGGAGGTAAAAAAAATGGCTGACCTCTCGTCTCCCACTGTTGACCTTCCAAGAAAAACAAAAATTGTTGCTACCATTGGACCTAGTGTGGCCAGTCCGGAAAGAATCGCTGCCCTGATCAAGGAGGGGGTTGATGTCTTTCGTTTAAACTTTTCTCATGGTACCCTTGAAGACCACTATTCGGTACTCCAAAGAATTCGTAAGTATGATAACGATCATGGTGATATTCATGCAATTATTGGGGATCTCCCCGGCCCAAAGCTCCGGATTGGTGAAATCGAAGGGGGCGAGGTAGAGCTCTTTGATGATGAAACTATTCAGTTCATCAAAGGAAACACCCTGGGGTCGAAGCCAATTCTGACCGTAGAGAGTGACGAAGTTTTTACATTTTTGAAACCAGGAGATATTTTTTTTATCAATGACGGACTGATTCGTATGAAGGTGATTTCTAAGACAACCGATTCGCTCCTTTGTCGAGTCGAGAAAGGTGGAATAGTATCTTCGCGAAAGGGAATAAATATCCCCTATCTTCCCGATCATTTTCCTTCAATGACTTCTCGTGACCTGCACATATTAGAAACCATTAAAGAGTGGGACCTGGATTTTCTTGCTCTTTCATTTGTTCGGAGTGCCAGAGATGTCTTCAGTCTCCGTCAGTATGTATCATCTTTTTCACGTCAATTTCCAATCATTGCCAAAATCGAAAAGCCTCAAGCTTTAAATGAAATCGAAGCGATTATTAGCGCATCCGATGGAGTTATGGTAGCCAGGGGTGATTTGGGAGTCGAGGTTCCGGTTGAATCGGTTCCTTTTTGGCAGAAAAAAATTATTTTTGAATCCCGTCGCAGATACAAGCCAGTGATCGTAGCCACTCAGATG
>Ga0172365_10001058_pt1 | contig 19541 bp, 13 predicted proteins | sample LakKivSesite48cm_FD_114535 | JGI IMG/M metagenome (GOLD analysis project Ga0172365, IMG submission 114535) | Sediment microbial communities from Lake Kivu, Rwanda - Sediment site 48cm | ecosystem: Environmental > Aquatic > Freshwater > Lake > Sediment | place: Rwanda: Western Province, Lake... | reverse complement strand
GCTTGATATGCAGCACGCCAGTTTCGCTTTCATGATATGCTTAATTATATACAAAATCAAATTTTCTGCGCTCTGAAGAGCAGTGACGGATGCTCTTTCAACTTATCCATATCATCGAACAGAAGGCTCGGCACTATTTTTCTTTCGTTCCAGAATCTTCTCAGGAATAGTTTCTCATCACCTGTAAATTTAAGTATTTTGTTTAGAAAGTTCCGCGTCTCTATTATGAGCGTATTCTGGATTTCTTCGTCCTGTCTTAGGAACGGCGCAATATCTCTGACTATATCTCTTTGACTGTAGCCCCTGAGCTTATCCATAATCATTTGCTTGCTGAGTTTTTTATTTGCCATACAGGAATAGAATACTATGAGTTTTCGTGTTAAGCTTATGTCAAGCGGCTGTTTTTGTATTTCATAGATGTCATAAATATCTCTTGCTGCAGTCCTTTCTATCAGTGCTTTGATTTTCATTGCAGCTAATTCCTCAAGCCTGTATGTTGATATAGGGCATGTTGGGACGTCGGGAAAAGGTGACGAATACTTTTTGTTTACTCTTCCCAGCACAGGCATTCTGTCCAAAAAATTAATTTCTATTTTTACCCTGTCTTTAAATCCTCTAATCGAATCATACCTCATGTAGCCTCTCGCCATGATGTATGATTGGGTGCGCAGTTCGTATCTGTATCCCAGCTCTTCTGTTAGATTTTTTATTGTCTTTAGTATTTCCGGTCTGCTCCTTTGCATTTTCTCTTTTGATACCGCGCCTGTGAAATTGAAATCCAAGTCAATAGACAGCCGCGACATATTCAGGTATAGCAAGTTCAACGCTGTTCCGCCTTTCAATGTAAGATTTGTTTTCAGTGTTTTGTTGTTTTCAATAGCGCACAGCAGTCTTGTCAGGTGGTATACCTTTTCAAGAAGGTCTATGTTGAAGCCTGTGTCTCTCTGTATCTGCTCGAAGTCTCTCTGCCTAAGCATTTTCTACAGCCTCTGTAATTTTTTCAGGCACAACTATGCGCCACGTTCCGGAATATTTTCCGAGCTTTTTCTCGTCAAAGTAATATGTGTTTTTTGATGTTCTTTTCTTCAGCGCTCTGATGAATTGCTCCGGTACGTTTACAGCACTCTGCAGCTTTTCGAAAATATATCCCATTCTGTGTACCATGATTTTTTCATTGAATATTTCTATGTATTCCAGCAGTTTTCCCCAGTTTACTGCCTCCAAGTCAAGCAGGCAGGATATTATCTCCTGCCACCCGCCTGCATATTCAGGCCTATCGAAAATGTCTATAATCGTTCTCTCGATGCTGGCTACCGCTATTTTATGATGCATGTAATCAATGTTTTTGAACCCGAAAAATCTTTTAGGTATCACTCTGACGAATCTGAGCCTGCAGCCGTGATACGTTATATCTTTCTGATGCTTTATTGAGGTTATGTAGATTTCTTTTGTATATCTTTGCTCAATACCATGAATGTTAAGTGCAGTGTAGTATGAGAAGAAATACGGCTTTGTAATAATGCTTCCCACTAATATTGGATCCTCTATGTATTTGCCTTTTCGGAGTATTATTGTCTGCGGGATTTTCACATACAGCCCCGGTTTTACCCGCTCACAAGCACCTTTTTTTACCATATCACACGCAAGTTTTCTAGCATGCGCAAGAGAGATATTCAATATACGAGTAACATCCTTTATATCGAATGCCTTCTGGTCTTTTTCCTCCAGTTTGAAATACAGTACCTGCTCCAGTCCTGACAGCCTTTTGAAATTCATTATTTTCTTAATGTATTTGCATAAATATAACTATTTTGGTAATGTGTAGAATAAGGAGCTAAGAAAAGCGCTGCGCTCCGAAATTGCTAGAAAGGATAGAGTAGCGGCTACGATAGTTCGCAGTCAGGGGGGGAAAGCACAAAGAGGAAACAATATATTTTACTACATGCAGTTACACCCATTATGCTTATCAGGAATTTCAAGCCTGTGGACATATTCTCAGTTATGAGAATCATCAATGAAACATTCCTTGAAAACTATGAGCCTGCAATACTCATGGATTTTCATTCCTCATGGAATGAGGGTTTTATTGTTGCAGAGGAAGATAACGATGTTGTTGGTTTCATCCTTGGAATATCCCCTGCTCCAAAGCAAGCAAGAATCCTTATACTTGCTATTGATGAAAAATACAGGGGAAAAGGCATAGGTGCTATGTTGCTTAACGCATTCATCCAGGCGTGTCTAATCAGGGATGTAAGATTGATAACGCTTGAGGTCAGAACAACCAATGATGCTGCTATAAGATTCTACGGAAAACACGGCTTCAGCATTGTGCATATGATACCAAACTATTACAAAGATGGGGAAAACGGATACATAATGCATAAAACAATTTAACATGAGTCACAAAATAAAATGCAAACACCAAAAACATTATAAAATCATACACCATCCCCTCAGCGATGAACATGAAATCCAATATGTATAACATCCCAAATGATGAGCTGCCCACAAAATGGTATAACATACTGCCGGATTTACCTGAAGAGCTGCCAAAACCTAAAAATCCTGAGGGTAAAAACGCTATTGAAAATTTACCAAAAATGTTGGTTAAAGAATGTTTATCGCAGGAGTTTTCAACCCAAAACTGGATAGATATACCTGAAGAAGTCTTGCAACTATATTTTCAGGCAGGCAGACCGAGACCTTTATTCAGAGCAAAAAGACTGGAACAAAAATTAAAAACAAAATGCAAGCTATACTACAAATCAGAGTTTTATTCACCCACAGGCTCACACAAGGTCAACACTGCCTTAGCCCAGGTATACTATGCTAAAAAGGAGGGTTACGAAAGATTAACAACTGAGACAGGCGCAGGTCAGTGGGGAACAGCCCTGGCGTATGCTTCTGCATTAGCAGGTCTGAAATGTACAATCTTCTGGGTAAGAGCTGTGTATAACTGGAAACATGAAAGAAGAACACTCATGCATTTATACGGCGCAGATGTTAATGCGTCACCAAGCAATAAGACAGTATCAGGTAAGAAGCTGTATGAGAAAAATAAAAACCATCCTGGTTCTTTAGCCATAGCAATCTCAGAAGGACTGGAAGATGCGTTAAATGATGAAAAAGCAATTTACTGCTTAGGCTCTGTTCTGAATCATGTATTATTACATCAAACAATAATTGGGTTAGAAACAAAAAAACAGTTTGAGTTAGCTGATGATTATCCAGACATTGTAATATCCTGTTTAGGCGGAGGCAGTAACTTTGGTGGATTTACACTGCCGTTTTACCATGATTTGTTAAAAAAGAAAAAAGAAACCAAATTTATTGCTGCACAAAGTCAGGCATCCCCAAATTTACAAGGTAAGTACATGTATGATTTTGCAGACCATGCGGAAATGACACCTTTGCTAAAAATGTATACTTTGGGACATAAGACTGAAATGCCGCCTATAAAAGGTGATGGGTTAAGATATCATGGTTGCTCACCAATTCTAAGTTTACTCAGAAGTAAGGGGCTGCTGGACACTGTTGCATATCCAAAGGATGAAAAACATGTATTTGAAAGTGCAAAGATGTTTGTGGAGAGCGAGGGTTTCCTGCCAGCGCCTGAGTCAGCATATTCTGTGGCATCTGCTATTGATACTGCTCTGGAACACAAAAACGAGGAAAAGGTTATCGCGTTTAATGTCAGTGGTCATGGTTTCATGGATATTGCAGGATATAAAGAAATTTTAAGATTGCCCTAGGCTCTTTTGAGCTACGGTGGTTGCCTTAAACATTTATAAGCCCATAAGCTGATACATTTTTATGGAAAAAATCAGGACACATATTGAAAACTTTGATGAGGTACTGAACGGCGGCATACCTGCTGGGAGCGTGGTTTTAGTTGCAGGAACAACAGGAACAATGAAATCATCTTTTGCATACTATGTGCTGTACAGCAATGCAAAGGTAAAAAAATCATTGTATTTCTCCTTGGAGCAGGACAGGGAAAGCCTGGAGAGGCAGATGTCAGGGTTTGGAATGGAAAATGGAATGATAAAAATAGTAGAGAGAAAGGATATAGGAAAAGGACTTGAAAGCGTAAGGGCTAGGACATTTATGGAAATGTTTTCAGAATATCTGAAAAACCTTAAAAATGAGGTAAACTATGATATTCTTGTCATAGACAGCCTCCCTGTGCTTGAGATTATAGCTGAAATGAAAAAACCAAGATCCGAACTGTTCAAGTTTTTTGAAAGTTTAAGGGCTTTGAATGTTACATCTTTTCTCATAACAGAGATGTCCCAGGACTCAAATACTTACGGGAGATACGATGAGGATTTTCTCGCGGACGGCATCATACACCTGAAGATGGAACAGATAGGTGATGTAAAAGTACAGAGGAGAATCAGATGCGTGAAAATGAGATCCTCAAAACATTCACCTGACTGGTACACACTGCTTTTTGGCGACGGAAAATTCCAGGTAGCGCAGGTGATAAGCGAAGCATGAAAGGTGTAAGGTTTAAGGGATAAGTACTTACCCCCCCCTACTTTAACACATTCATTTCTCTTTCAAGCAATGCAAGCTCTTTTGTGTCAAGGGCTGATGGGTTCACAGGCACAATCAGCATTGATTTCTTCAGCACAATCATGCTGTTCAGGGATTGTATGAACTTCAGTATTGTTTTATAGTTGTTCTGAACGATAAGATATTCAAGGCCATCCATAATCAAAACCTTTCCTTCACCAAGGAATCTTTCTATGGACTGCATCAACCTCTCTAGGTCTGTTGGGTCCATCGTGTCTTTTCCCTTCACATTTGTAAGCCAGATAATGCCGAAATTTTCCCCATACATTTTTCTGATTTTCTCAGGATCCCTTCTTGTTATGCATAAACAATCAGTGAGATGAATATGTTTACTAAACAGATTGTAACTCCTTCTCGGCTCTTCTTCCTCTACAAGGTAACTCGCGCCCTTCGGTGGATGCATTTTGATTCTTTCAAGCAGTGACTCATAGCCCCTTTTTCCTTTCAAATATGTTTCTATTTCAGCTCTGCAAATGTTTCCAATGGGCCAGCCCAGTGCATCATCGTATTCATCTATCAACCCAGTTATGAATGCCTGAACCGTTTTTTCATCAACATACCCCCCCAAAATGATGCCGTCCTCTGAAAGGGTTACAGGGACTCTTTGTTTTTCCACATATTTTTTTGTCGCAGAATAAAGATTCTTTTTTGTTAGAACAGGCGTCAGTACTGAATATATTTTAGACACAATATCGGCATATACATTAAACCTTTTTTGTTCCTCTGCCCCTTTTTCAATCTCTTTCTCAGCAATGACCTGCTCTTTTTCAACCATTTTCATCCTTGCTTTTTCTTCCTCATCCCTTTTTCTATCCAGCTCCTCCTGTTTTTTCCTTAACGCCTTCATTTTCTCCTGCAACACCTGTTTTCTTCTAATCTCAATTTCTTGAAACTTTTTTTTATCAAGACTTCTTTTCAGTTCTGCTATGGCAACAAGTAAGGCAATAACAAGGACAAACACTATTAAGAAGAAGACTACATCATACAGGTTACTTAGAATTTCCATAAGGGATGAATTATGTTCTTTGCTAATAAAATTTCTGGTATTGTTTTTGAGGATTGCAGGGTTTATGGAATCAAAAAGATGAAAAACACAAAACCCAGCAAAACCGCATAAAAACAGGCAGTATTGTAGAAATATTTAAGTAAAACAACATCCATATTATTAAGTAACATGCTAACTGTTGTCAGGGGTCATCCCAGCACTATGCACAGGTTATTCTCAGTGGTTTTAGCATTTGTTTTAATTTTAACCATTATTCCACTGATCCATTACCCTGTTTCTGCTCAGGCAGATGAAGAGAATGTCAGCAGGGGTATCAAAGCCGGAAGCATCTATGATTTCAGCTCTGGCGCAGGTGTTGATAAATGGGCTTACTACGGCACAGATGCAAATGGTACACCACCTGCTATCACCCAAGGAGCACTCTTTCCGAGTTATACGGAAATAGCATCATCAAATGATGTTAGATATTCAACTGGTGGAGGCAGTGTTACCAAGGACCCTTATCATCTTTTCAAATTTATTATTTCTGAGGCTTCTTCCACCATCACCAACCTTACCCTGTGTTGGGAAGGATACAATGATGCTGGTACTAGTAATTTCTATATCTGGAACTTTGCATCATCTGCATGGGAGCTTCTTGGCTCCCATACCCAGACTGCAACAGATGGAGCAGTAATTGTTTCTAAAACAACTGATTTTTCCAATTATATTAATAGCAGTAAGTGTCTCTATCTTTGCGCTATTGAGACTTCTAATAGTGGGATAACCATTTACACAGATTATATTTATGTTTCTGTAGTCTCAGAGTCATTGGTGAATTTCACATTTTCCATGCAACCTGGCTGGAATCTTATCATCCTGCCAGTTTACAATAATTCTCTTACAACTGCTGAGCAGCTCTGTGATGCAATACCCTGCAACTATGTGGGAAGATGGTATTCTTCTTTTCAGGGGTGGGAGATGCATGAAAGAAACAAAACAGAAAACAACTTTGTGCTGGAGAACGGCACGGGTTATTTTGTTTATCTTGGAAACAGCAAGGATTTTACAATAGAAGGAAAAGAACTGCCTGGTGTTGAAATCAATCTAAAAAAAGGATGGAATAGTGTTGGGTGGTATGAAAACAATGCAACATATCCTCAAAAAATCATGGGGGTTATATCAAATTCATCATCAGTCGCATACTGGAATACTGCCTTGTCAAGATTTGTTGTTTGTCTCAAAGGGGCGGGTATGACTAATTTTTCAATACCAGAGGGTACGGGATTGTTTGTTTACACAGAAATAGATAGTACATGGGATACGTTGCCAACAATAACAAGTGTTGAGCATGATGCACCGAGCGTTTTAGGGCCGCATGGAAAATTTAACGTAACCATAAAAGGTGATACTGGCTATACCGCAACTTTTGATGTAGAATCTGTTGCAACAGGTGTAACAATGACTGAGGAAGCACCAGGGTTTTATAAAGGTAGTTACACGGTTTCACCAAGTGATAAGTCAGGCAGTTATAACATCATAGGGCATTTAAGTTCTCATAGAACTACTGTAAGCAAGAATGCGGATACTACTATTACAATAGATGCAACACCGCCAACAATAAGCAGTGTGACATCAGGAAATATTAATGACACCAGCGCTACAATCAACTGGACTACAGATGAAGCCAGCAATTCTATTGTAGAATACGGCACAACTGCAGGAAGCTATCCCAATTCCACTTGGAACGCAACTGCTGTAACAAAGCATCAAATAAATCTAACAAGCCTAAAACCAGGCACAAAATATTATTATATAGTGAAGTCGCAAGATGCTGCAGGCAATCAAGCAACCAGCGCTGAGTACAATTTCACAACAACAGGCAGCAGTCTTAAAATATTGCTGGTTGATGATGATAATGGAAAAACATACGAAAGCAAATTCCAGACTTCACTAACCAATAATGGTTACATATATGACAACTGGTGTGTTAACACAGACGGCAGCCCTAGCTCCGCCACATTATCCACTTATAATGTTGTGATATGGTTCACATCAGAGGATTATTCCTCAACACTTACAACAACAGATAAAAACAATCTTGCATCATATCTTAACAGTGGCGGTAAACTGTTCATCACCGGGCAGGACATAGGATACGATATAGCATCTGATTCTGACAACTTCTACGGCAACTATCTACATGCCAGTTATGTTGCTGATGACTCTGGTGGCACTGCTGTAGATGGTGTAGCTGGTGACCCAATAAGTAATGGTTACTCTAATCTTGCCATAACAGGGAGTTATCCGAGTGAGATATCACCAAAGGATGATTATGCATCAGAATGCTTTGTTTACAAAGGCACTGCAAAGGTAGCAGGTATAAAGGCAGGCACTGGCACTTACAGGGTAGTGTATCTTGCATGCATGTATTTTGAGACAACAGACGCCAACAAGGATTCTGTGATGAAAAAAATCATTGATTGGCTCATAGCACCACCGGATACAACACCACCAACATTTACCGGAATAAAATATGTGAACAACACAATATATACCGGTACATTAAATCTTTCATGGGATCCTGCATCAGACCCAGGCACACCTATAACCTATAATATCTACCAGGCAACAACTTCTGGTGGGCAGAACTTCTCCAAAGCGAATTACACGACTCTTAATACGAAATACAAAGTTTCAGGTCTAACAAACGGTGTTACTTATTATTTTGTTGTTCGTGCTAAAGATAATCTTGGAAATGAGGATACAAACACAGTTGAAAAGAGTGGGAAGCCCACAGGCACACAAACGCCTACGCAAAAATATGCGTTAATAGTGGGCATATCTGATTATAAATCCATCTCAGACCTGAGTTATTGTGATGAGGATGCTAATGACTGGTACTATTATTTAACAAACTCAAAAACATCTTCTACTCCATCAGAAGGTGATTTCACATACGCGTTTGGGGAAACATTTGATCATATATGGGTATATGGTGACAAAACATCAAGTTATGCAAAATATGATGGTGTTGCTACAGAGTACAATGTAAAACAAGCACTCAGAAGCATAGTAGAAAATGCCACTTCGTCTGATTTGATTTTGTTTGCAAGCTCAGGGCATGGTTCCTCAAGCGGTGGTAAATCCTATCTGTGCATGTGGGACTCAGGCGCAGGAGAAAATGGTGAGAATGGAAATCTGTATGATGATGAACTCTCAGCCATACTGAAGAATGCGGCTGCTGCCAGAATATTTGTGTTCATTGATCACTGCAACTCTGGGCATTTCTGCAATGAACTTTCTACCATGCCCAATGCCGCTAATGTTTTTGTTGCAACAACATGCACAATTAATGGGTACGGCTATGATGATACTGCTTCCAAGAATGGTGCGTTTACAAACTGGTTTTTGAACAAAGGATTGAGGAATGGTCAATCTGGAAATGCAACTAATCAAAACATGGAAGCGAACTTTAAGTGGGTAGATGATAACTATCCTTACACTGGCAATGATAACCCCTGCATGTTTGACGGCAATACAAGCAAGTTGTTCTATCTCAAGGATTAAGTTTTTATGGAAAAGTTTACATTCACAAAAGAGCATAGACCTTTTATGAAAAAGTCAGGAGCATTATGCCTGCTCATGATAATAGGACTAACATTTATTTTTATAGGGAATGCAAACCCAGAAATCTCTGGAACACCGCCGTCAGAAACAGGTGATACATTAATCAATGATGTAACAGTATGGAAGGATGAACCGATAGTGCTAAACGGAAACCTAACGATAACCAGTAGTCTAACCTTGAATAATGTGACTTTAATCATGAACTGCTCTTTTGATGGTGAATATCATATCTATGTGGATGGCGGGGAACTCTATATAAATAATTCTAATATTGCATCCGCAAACCCAGATTACCATTACCGTTTTTCAGTGAATAAAAAATCAAAATTTGTTATGGAAAACACCACTTTGAGTTACTGCGGTTATGGTCAAAACGAATTAGGGCTGTCTGTTTACACAGATAATGCATGGATCAAAAACTGCACAATAGAAAAAAACTACTGTGGTGTTTATCTTTATCATGAGGAAAATGTTGTACCTAAGATTGAGAACAGTACAATAAAAAACAACACATACGGTATAATTGTTTATGGTAAGAAAATAGCGCCATATATAACCAACAACACGATAATGCTGAATGATTACGGTATAAAATGCGAAGTGCAGGGTGAAGAATTGTATAATCCTCCATACATAGCCAATAACGTAATAATCCTGAACAGTTATGGTATAAAATGCAGGGGTGATTTTTCAACTATTACTGGGAATAAAATTTCTTATAATAACATCGGCATATATTGCAACAAATCACACGCAAAAATAGAAAACAACAATCTGAGTTTTAATCAAAAGGGAATAGAGTATGTGCAAATGTATCCACAAAACAGGGTGGTGGTCATAAGCGGAAACAATATTGAAAACAGCGGTTACGGGATTTTCTGTTCTGAGAATCCCATAGTGAGTATTTGCGGCAACAGTATTAAAAACTCAACTGTCAGCGGGATAGAAATTTATAATTGTGGTGGAATAGTAGAAGAAAATAATCTCACTAAAAATAAAATAGGGATTAAATGTACAGATTCAAGTTTAACAATCACTGGAAACAACATCAACAACAGCGCCAATGATGGCATATACTGTTATAGTTCCTATATCCCCAAAAATGTGAAATTAATAATTGAAGGGAACAATGTTAACAACAGCGCTAATGCTGGCATATACTGCTATAATTCCTTATATGTCTCTTTAGAAATCGAGGGGAATAATGTTAAAAATAGTGTTGGTCCTGGCATATACTGCTATGATTCTCCATCATACATCTCTAAGAATAACTTATCCAATAATATCTGGGGGATACGCCTGCTCGGTGAAAGCGCTATGCTTTCCAACATCTTTGAATCTAACAGGGACGGAAGGGTTTGGCAGGAATGGACTGTAGGCGTCGCTGTTAAAAACGAGACAGGTGAAGATGTACCAAATGCAAATGTAAGAGCGCAGGATTGTTTTGGAAATGAGGTGCATATACTAACAGCAGATGAAAATGGATATGTATCCATGAATCTTACTGAATACAAAACTTTTAGTAATGAAGATAGGATGGATTACAACCCATATAATATAACAGCTTATAAGGAAAATGTGGGGTTAAGCTCAACTGCTGTAACAATAACCCGTGACCTTAAGATTTACCCTGTGTTGAAAATACCTGAGCTTGCAGCAAGAAAAATAAGTTTTTCTGGGAACCTGAGTGAAGACCAGATAATTAATGTTAATGTAAACATTACTAATGATGGCAGCCTATCAGCCTCTGATGTGTTTGTTGAATTTTTTTGCGATGATACCTCTGTTGGAAATCAAACGACTACTATCCCATTCGGAGAATATAGAAATGTATTCGTTCCATGGCATGCACTTAGTGGTAGTTACACATTTACTGTAAAAGTAGACCCTATGAATAAAATAGATGAGAAAAACGAGAGTGATAACAATATGAGTAGAATCATATACATAAATGCAAAACCAATAGCAAATTTTAGCATAAATGTTCAGGAGGTTTATACTTATGAAAACATAATCTTCAATGCTTCTTCTTCAAATGATTCTGATGGCTCGGTAACAGAATACTATTTTGATTTTGGTGATGGAAAAAACTCTGGATGGACACCTAATCCTGTTATCTCATACAACTACACGCATTCAGGGAATTACACCCCAAAACTTAAAGTCAGGGATAACTTCACCCAAAATGGATTTACTGCTGAAAGTAACTGGAAAAACGGGAAAACCATTACAATACTTAACAGAGCCCCTGTTGCAAATTTTACAGCAAATCCAATTAAGGGTTACGCAAATGAGCCCGTAGTGTTTGATGCATCAAACAGTTATGATGATGAAGAAAATTATGGTGATACTGAACACAAAATTGTAAAATATTTCTGGGATTTTGGTGATGGAGCAAATGCAACCGGCAAAATCGTTTCCCATGCCTATGTGGAAAATGGAACATACAATGTTACATTAACCGTCTGGGATAAAGAAGGTGCTGCCAACACTACATGGATGATTATAACAATAGAAATCAGGACTAAGCCTTTGCCAACATGGCTTGAGCTGCACTACAGACAGGTTTTCCTTGCAGTTGCGGTAATATGCTGCTTTGGGGCAGTGTTTTTCTCAAGCAGATGGTACATGCAGGCAAAAAGAAGGGAAAAGGAAGTTGGATTATGGGTTGAAAAGAAAGGTGCTGAAAAAGAGAAAAAGATGAAAAAACTTGAACAGAAAGTAAAAGAATGGGGTGAAAAGCAGCAGACTAAGAAAATAAAAAAGGAAGAAAAGCTTGAGGAATGGGCTAAAAGGAAGGAAGAAAAGAAAAAAGCAATGGAAGAAAAAATTGAGGAGTGGAGCAGGAAGAAAGTAGCTGAGAAGAAAGCAAAAGAAAAATGAACAGAATAAAAGTAGATATGCTGAAAAGAAAAAACAGTGGTGTGGAAAACAGGAATAATTATTAGAATTCAACACCTGTGGTCAGTGTTTTTGTGTCTGTTATACCTGAAACAGACCTTATTTTAGTCACAATAACACTGCCCAGTGTTGTTGAGTCCTTTGCCTCCACCATTGCCACTATGTCATAATCCCCAAAAACAGGATAAAGGTTTTTAATCTCAGACACATTCTTTAAAGCCCTGTACACATCAGCCTCTTTTCCAGGAGCGGTATTGATAAGCACAAACCCCATAGCCATGATTTCACCTTACCCGTTATTGTTTTCGCAGTATAAATTTATTTGCCTCTTGCATTTTGCTGGGGCATTAATAACTGCTTTTTCCTAAACTCTGCCTCCCTAAGCTCTTTTCTTTTTATTTTACCCGAGATTGTTTTAGGCAGACTTTTCACATACTCTATTTTCCTGGGATACTTGTACGGTGCTGTAACATTTTTTACATGCTCCTGCAGCTCCTTTGTGAGTTTTTCTGAGGGTTTATAGCCTGGCGCAAGTATGACAAATGCCTTGACAATCTCTCCTCTTACAGGGTCAGGACTACCAACAACAGCAGCCTCAGAAACAGCAGGATGTTCAATGAGCGCACTCTCAACCTCAAAAGGACCTATCCTGTAGCCAGATGCTTTTATCACATCATCGCTCCTTCCAACAAACCAGAAATAACCATCCTTGTCCTTGTATGCCCTATCGCCAGTGTAATACCATCCCTTTTTGAAAACCTCATTGTTTTTCTCAGGGTCCTTCCAGTATTCTTTAAACAATCCTGGTGCTCTCGGCTCTGTTTTCACAGCAATATGCCCTTCCTCATTTGGTGGTAACTCGTTAGCTTCATCATCAACAATTGAAACATGATGCCCTGGTGTTGGCTTACCAACAGAACCTGGTTTCATTGGCATGCATCTGAAATTACCAAGCAATGCAACTGTTTCTGTCTGACCATAGAAATCAAGTATTTTTATCCCTGTGTGCTTCTCCCATATTTTGATAACCTCAGGATTTAACGGCTCACCAGCAGAACAGCAATGACGCAGTTTGCTTAAATCATATTTTGACAAATCCTCAAGTATAAGCATTCTGTAAATGGTTGGAGGAGCACAAAATGTTGTCACATTGTATTTTTCTATTATTTTCAGGGTATTTTCTGCTGAAAATCTCCCTTTGGCATTATGCTGAACAACAGCTGCTCCGCATATCCACTGACCAAAAAGTTTTCCCCACGCTGTTTTCGCCCATCCTGTATCAGCAACAGTCCAATGAACATCCTCCTTTCTCAAATCCTGAACAAACTTTGCTGTAACAGTATGACCTATAGGATAAGCCTGCGTGTGAAGAACCATTTTTGGGTTTCCTGTTGTCCCTGATGTGAAATAAATCAGCAATGGGTCAGAGGATTTTGTTTTTTTTCCATCAAATTTTTCGGATGCATTTTTCATTTCCTCTTCATAATTTACCCATCCATCCCTTTTACCAACAATAATTTTTGTTTTCAAACATGGACAGTTTGCACCATCAACTTTCTCAGCATTCTCAGTATTTGTTATGACAGCAACAGCCACTGCTCTATTTATTCTGTATTCAACATCCTTTACTGTGCACAGGGTTGTGGCAGGCATGAAAACAACACCAGATTTTATCATTCCAAGAACAGAAACGTACCATTCAGGTATCCTTGGAAGCATGAGTAAAACCCTTTCACCCTTTTTTATGTTGTATTTTTTCAAAACATTAGCAAACCTGTTTGAGAGTAGTTTCAAATCATTGAAGGAATGATAAACAGCATTCTCCCCATCAGATGAAACAGTTATAAGTGCTGTTTTATTTTCCTGTTTATCAACAACATCAAAACCAAAGTTGTAGTATTCTGGTACATTCCATTTAAAACTTTTGCATGTTTCCTCATAGTTTTTCATATTTGGCTCGCTCATGAAACAGGATATGAAAATATGGAATAATAAATATTATCATCTGCAGGGTTACTGTGTTTCTACTTTTTTTCTTTTTCTTTATCACTATGACCATAGCAGCGACAAGAATAATCACGACCATAGCAATAGCGCCACCGAGTCCAAAGGCGCTGCTGAGTTAAAGTTTGTTTTAGGGAATTTTCAAATTTTCCATTTCAGTACAATGTTTTTAAACTCGTCTGCTGTTAGGATAGTTACATCCTTGTATTCCATCCTGTTCTTCGCAACAACAATTCTTTTTCCCCTAATATTTTCTGTTTTGTCGACAAACTTGGAAATATCGCTTTTTCCTATTCTTCCGTATTTCACTTCCACTACCCCGATGGTTTTTTCTTTTCTATCAACTATTATACCATCAATCTCAGGATCATGAGAGTATCTTAAATAACCACCAAGGATATGAGCGATGAGCTCAGCAATAAAATCTTCATAGCATAAACTGTGTATTTTCATTATGTTCTCTTCCATGGTTTTAAATGAAGGCTTGCTGTACTCCATCTCATATCTATCTGATAGATAGTAAAATACTGAGAATATAGGTGATACCATGCGGTAGATAATACCTTTTTTCCCATAGATTTTTACTTCCTTTAAGATACCCATTCTAACCAGATTTTTTATGTAGGGAACAACAGCAGATGGAGAATCCTTGAGTATCAAGCCCCTAGAATAAAGAATTGATGATATCTCTGATGGTTTTCCATACCCAGAGCCAATACTTTTTATTATTCCCTCATAAGTTGATGTAAGACGCCTATCCTCCTCACGGAATATCTCTCCCACAAGGGATGGTATGGTTGAGGGTGTGTGGGTCACTACTCTGTAGAGATCAGTAAGTATAGAATCATAGTTCACTAGGGGTATGAGCCAAGGATCCCTGAGGTATATCGCATAATCAAGAAACTTCTTAGAATCTAGAAATTTTGCTATATCCTGCGGATTTATAAGTCCGATGTGATGCTCCTCAACAAGACCTAGAAGCGAGGATTTACTGCTGAGAATATCCTTAACAACCCTCATACTGGACCCGGAAAGTATTAGGTTGCCTGAGGGATGAACTGTGGAAACTCTCTCAAGAACAGAACTTGGTAACCTCTGAAACTCATCAACCACCACCCTCTTTCCCATTTTAAGAGTTCTCACTAAAAACCTCATAAAATCCTCAATGTTTATGAACTTTTCCACATCTGCTCCTTCAATCCAAATTGTTCCATCCCTACCAATTAGTATGAAATAATCCCATGAATAAAATCTTCTGAGCATGAAGGTCTTACCAACCTTTCTCCTGCCATACACCAGTGCCCATCTATCACTTAGCAATTTCGCCTCTCTTCTCTCCACAACAATGTCCATAGTTAATAGTATGAACCTCAATCAATATAAAATTAACTCTGGTTAGTTAACCATAGTTAACTAATGCGGAATATAATTTGGCATTTTTATTCTTTTTATACTCATACAGCAAGTATGATTATTACAGCACATATCACACCCGCATAAATCAGCTAGGTCTTTAACCTTTATTGGTGTATGAATATTCATCATCCTATTTCTTGAACCTGTATCCGCAGTACGGGCAGAAAACAGCTGTTTTTGATATTTCCCTGCCGCATTTTATGCAGAACCTTTTCTCAACTGGTTTTTCAGGAGCAATTTCTTCCCTGGCAGGCATTTCCCCTCTCGGCACAGGCATTCTTCTTCCAGCTAAGGCTTTTTTCAAAACAACAAGTACAACAATAATCACACAGATCACAACAGCAACCCACCAGTAATCTGCGATGCCTGCACCCCCTTCTCCTCCACCAATTTCAGCTGTGAGTTCTGCATTCTCCGATGTTAAGTTTTGATTTGCACCCAGGGTTACGGACATGGAGTATTCCTGAAAACCTGCTTTTGATACCTTAATAGTATAGGTTCCTGGCAGTAGATTTGAAAGCGTGTATCCCCCGCTTGAGTTCGTGTATGCTGTTCCTGCAACCATATTACTTGCATTGTATGCTTTAACAGTTGCACCAGATACTGGGTTACCATTTTTATCCTTTACTGTGCCTGAGATTGAGCCTCTCTGCTGCTCTGCAGATACAGTGAGCACAAAATTTAATTCAGTTGTATTCTTAGCAGTAACATTAACATTTGTTTGCGTGCTTGACACATAACCTGTTTTAGATGCTGTCACATTATATGTTCCAGCAGGCAAACCAGTTATTGCGTAGCTTCCATTTGTATCTGTTGTATTTGAATACCCATCTGCAGTAACAGTTGCGCCAGAGATTGTATTATTGTTTTCATCCTTAACAACACCTGTTATGTTTCCTGTTTCTGAAAGAAGTGTTAAATTGAAATTACAGAATGATGTTTGACCTGCTGTTACACTCACACTGGCAGATGAGGAAGCATAACCTGCTGCAGATGCTGTCACAGTATGCGTGCCTTGAGCAATACCTGATAAAGTATAAGCACCATTTGCATCTGTTAACGCATAAGTAGTTGCATTTATTGAAACATTTGCATCTTGTATTCCTGTGGTTATTCCTGAAACATAAACGTGTCCTGTGATTGTGCCTGCTGTTGATGTAGTGTTTAATGTGAAATCAATGTTTGATGCGGATGAAGCGGTTAAATCCACAATCTGATATGAGGATATGTAGCCCGATTTTGATGCAGTGATATTGTAGGTATCAGCTGGCAGATTAGAAATTGTGTATTCGCCTGTTGCATCTGTAACCGTAATTCCTGCTTCTGTGTTATTACTGGTATATCGTGCTGTAACCGTTGCACCACTCACAGGATTATTATCCACATCTTTTACTGTGCCTGAAACAGACCTGGTTGGGGTTGCACCTATAGAGTAGGAAACCAAATCCATTTCAGTAGTGAGCCCTCCGGTTTCATCATACATCTCGTATTTCACCGTATTTCGCACATCAGGGGAATAATATGATGTATGATTTGTTCCTTCCCTGGTGGTGTTTATTACAAAGGTGCTGTACGTTGTTCCAAACACACAAACGGATTCTGTTTTTACGCATGCGCAGTCATAGGATATAGCAGAATCACCTTCTCCGCTCTGAGAAGGATATCCTGTCAACTCATAATACCAGTTAATGTGGGCTGTTGTTGTTACGCTCCATGATTCACCAACCTCTATTGGAAACTGATTTGAGTCCTCAGGAGGATTGTATGTTGTCGTTGTGCGGTTATAGTATGTGTATGTGTCTGTGCCGTAATCATAAGTCTCATTAACAGTAAGGATTTCTTTTACAGTAGATGTATCTGACCTGCAGTAATAGTCTATGATATCCGTACTGCCTTCAACATTCATTCCCAATGATGTGCCGCTGTACTCATAGTGTGCGCTCACATTGTAAACATCATATTCATTTGAGTTAACTGTTATTGTTTCCAATTTTACAATACTCACATTTATATCTCCGTTGATATCACCCGCATTCATTGAAAAACTGTAATTCCACATATCCCCAACATTCCATGTCGGCATAGGCGCAGATTCTGCTTTAGCATTACTGCTTTCTGCTGAAGGTATGATTAACACTGCAGACATAATGAACAATAGAAGCAGTAGGATTGCGCCTTTTCCACTCATAATTCTTTACTCCTGTCTTGCACCGCACTCAGGGCAAACCCTTGCGCTCCTTGGTATTTTTGTTGCGCATGACATGCAGAATTTTGTGCCGCCTGTCGGCTCAAATGGGGCATATGCTCTTGGTGCAGCCCTTGCTCTCCTTGGTCTCATGCCTATGCCCCTGCCTTTTATCATCGTGTAGGCAAGAAGGATTACGCATATTATCATGCCTGTTGCAAGCAGTCCTATTGTTAAACTTCTGTTCTCTGAAACAAAGTCTTTTGGCAGCACATATTTGAGTGTGTGTGAGCTGGAGTCATAGGTTATGTCTTTTGCATTCCCAGGGAGTTTGACAGTAAGTGTTGCAGTAACATCTACTTGTCCGCTTGATGTTACGATTGTAGATGCCTGCGAGAACCTTACAGTAGTCCCCTGTACATTAAACCCAAAAACATCAGGCACCATCTCAATTTCCCAGTACTCCCCTTTGTTTGTTGCACCGCCAAGGAGCGTGAGTGAAACTGTTATCTTGCGGTACATGCTATTAAACTCTACGTTCGGATTTTTTATCTCCGCTTGGGTTTTGTATCCTATGAGTTCTCTGATAAGTAGATATTCGTTTGGCTCGTACTGTGCAGCTACCGAGCTGTATAGATTTGTAGGATAGGTGATCACCCATTTAATGTCTATATCACCAACACTGTTAACGGTGAATGTGTCCTCCTCTTGAATGTCTGCAGCAGATATACTCATCGGTATCATACATATTAGCATCCCAACCACAACAAATAATGTGCATATTTTTTTCATTTTTTTCACCTCCTACTCAGGCGGGACAATGCCCAACTTCCCTGCCGCCCCCACGTCAACGGTAAGTGTCCACTGTGCCTCCTTAAGTGTATTAACCGCATTCGTGTTTGCATCTGCCGCTGAGCATGTTGAGCCTACTGCCGTAGACTCTATCGGATAGATATCCCCAGTCTCCGGTAGAATTATTCCTGGAATCGCATGCCCAGGGATAAGGAAAATAACTGTGCTCACACCTATCGCTTCCATCATTGTTGCCATGCACAAAGATGTCTCAATACAAGTACCTCCCTTGTTAGCTATGACATCCTTTGGGTACATAAGATATTGGGATAAGTGAGCATCCGATGAGCCAGAAGGAAACTCACTAACTGGTGAAATATATTTTACACCCTTATCATGTAAGTAATTAAATACACTGTTAAACGCCGCCTTAGCCTTATCATTTGTGTACCCGGCAGCAAGTCCTCCTGTAGCATTTACAGCATGTCCTTTTATCACAGGCTCATTTTTTGTTACAAAACAGACAAGCAAATCCTTATTGCTGAACCAGTCAGAAGGACTATCAAGCATCTCAGACTGAGGAATACTGGAGTAAACAAAAGTGTTTTTGCCAAGAATTTTCAGGTCATAGGAGGTGGTCTCAGAATATACTTTCCCGGATAAACTCTTGTATTCCCATTTCACCTCCAATTGCACGATTTTCTGTGGTGTTGTCAGATCCAGGACTGTTGCAAGTAATGACGGATAGTAGTAATCAACAACAGTTTGATCAGGAACTATCTCCTTGTACTGATGCGCTGGACACCAACCTGTTGTGTACTGCTCTATTCTATATGAAATCTTGTAATCCATTATAGGAACACTGCCTTTATTCTGAATTATTGTTTTTGCAACATAAAACCCGAGATCCTTATCTGCATAATTCAGGTAAGCGCAGCTCATAACATACTCAGCAACAGTTGTTGTCTGAGTGATTTTCGGTTCTGTCATCAATGGTGTTACAACAGCAACTAGCCCGCCAGCGAGTACAATTATTGCTATGACCAGAAT
>Ga0172365_10001056_pt1 | contig 19563 bp, 22 predicted proteins | sample LakKivSesite48cm_FD_114535 | JGI IMG/M metagenome (GOLD analysis project Ga0172365, IMG submission 114535) | Sediment microbial communities from Lake Kivu, Rwanda - Sediment site 48cm | ecosystem: Environmental > Aquatic > Freshwater > Lake > Sediment | place: Rwanda: Western Province, Lake... | reverse complement strand
TCCAATAATGCGGTCAAGATAATCGGCGAGATAGGTGCGCGAAGGATATCAAATGGTGATGTCGTGATGACCCATTGCAACAGCCAATGTGCACTCGCGGTGATCAAGACCGCTTTCAAACAAGGGAAGCGGATCAAAGCTTTTGTCACAGAGTCCAGACCATCGAGGCAGGGTTTCATAAGCGCCCGTGAGCTCAGCAAAGCCGGAGTGCCGACGACGATGATCGTCGACTCAGCTGTTAGATATTTCATAAGAAATGTGAACAAAGTGGTGGTGGGCGCGGACAGCATCGCGGCGAACGGCGCTGTCATCAACAAGATAGGCACATCTCAGATAGCTCTCATTGCACATGAAGCTCGGGTGCCGTTCTTTGTTGCTGCAGAGAGCTACAAGTTCCACCCGGGCACGTTGGTGGGCAGCCTCGTTGAGATAGAAGAGCGCGACCCAAAGGAGATAGTTGATCCCAAGCGGTTCCCGGGCGTTAAAATACGCAACCCAGTATTCGATGTGACACCTCCGGAGTATATAGATCTAATAATCACCGAGCGTGGCATAGTGCCTCCGCAGGCGGCGTATACCTTGCTTCAAGAGCACTTCGAGTGGAAACCTGGTGAGGAGTTGGTATAATTGCCAGCGGACAAGGTACAGCGAATAAAAGAAAAACTGAAAGAAGTCGTAGATCCGGAGACTGGAATAAACGTCGTAGACATGAATATGATAGAGAAAATAAATGTCGATGGCAATAGTGCGAGGATCGCTTTCAGGCCGACCATCCCTGGGTGTCCGCTTGTCGCCTACCTTTCGCAGCAGATCAAGGCTGCGGCCGAAACGGTGGTAAAAGAAGCGGAAGTACAAGTACTTAGGGACTAGTTCAGACGAAAAGTTTAAGTTTAATGAACTCTCTCGGCTAAAAGGGCGAGCCATTGAATGAAAAGTCGGCTGAGCAGAAAGTTTTGATTTACGATCCTGAGAAATGTACCGGCTGTCGTTACTGCGAGATAGCCTGTGCGATGAAGCACTACGGCACGCCCAACCCGGATAAGGCGCACATCCACGTGTTCGTCGATGAAAAGGCGATGGATCTTGAGGCGGCGAACTGTCAGCATTGTGAAAAGCCAGTTTGTGAGGCCTCTTGCCCTGCCGATGCGATAACCAAGGATGAGAAGGTTGGATGGGTGACGATAAATCCCATGAAGTGCATCGGCTGCAAGTCGTGCACCTTCGCTTGTCCGCTTTCGTGTCCGTGGTTCGTCGAGGAACACAAAGTTGCGGCGAAATGTGATTTTTGTGATGGCGAGCCCGTCTGCGCGATGTATTGTTCCCCAGGAGCGATAAGGATCGGCACGAGGGCCGAGGCGATGGAGTTCAATGAACGGCGGTACGAGAAGGGGAGTAAAAATGAATGAAAATGAAATGATCGAGAGCATCAAAAAGAAAGTTGGTGTGGGCGTTTTAGGGGCAGCATTCCAAGAGAGAAAAATTAGTGTGACCGTTGACCCATCTGCCATCAGGCAAGTCACATGTGCGTTGCTTGAGCATCGGCCGAGGTTCGTGATAACAGCTGCGGTGGATTTGGGTATGGACATAGAATTGCTCTATCATTTTGACGTTGAAGGAAAGTTGATTGTAGTGAGGACAAAGATAGCCAAGGAACACAATCAAATCGATACGATTGTGGATTTGATGCCTGCGGCGGAGTGGGCTGAGAGGGAGGCAGCGGAACTCTTCGGCATAAATTTCAGCGCCCACCCAAGGCCCGGACACTTCGTTTTACCCAAAGATTGGCCGAGCGACAAACCACCGTTGAGGGAGTCGTTCAAAGGAGTTTTACCAGAACAGTTTTGTCCAGTGGCCGAGTCACTCGTGTCGACAGGAATGACAGCGCCGATGTCACCTTTGATGCAGAGGAAACGCGAAGAAGCGGGATTGCCGCATTCACCACCAGCTAGTTTTGCAAACGAGACGTCTCTCAGCGAGGTTCACGAGGCGATGAAAGGCGCAGAATTCGACAAGAAGGCTGGTTATGATTGGAAGAAAGGCAAGCTCAGGCGTGCGTGATGAGATGAAATACGCGTTGTTTCTTGGTTGTATGATTCCACAGCGGATTCCAAGCGTGGAGCTTGCGGCGAAAAAGGTGTTCGAAAAGCTGGATATCGAGGCGATAGAACTTCAAGGTTACTCGTGTTGCCCCGACTCAGTTGTGGCACGCTTGCTTGACAGGAAAATGTGGCTCATCCTCGCTGCGAGAAATCTCAGCTTGGCGGAAAAACAGGGTTTGGATCTTTTGGTGTTATGTAACGGATGTTACGAGACACTAGTTGAAGCTAGGGAAATTTTGAAGCATGATCCGCAGATCGCCAAGGAAATAAGAGAAATCTTGGCAAAAGCAGGAAGGAAGTATGAAGGAAAAGTGAAGGTTAGGCATGTTATTGAAGTTTTGCATGAGGATGTCGGGGTAGACAAAATCAAAAAGTTCTTGAAGAAGCCTTTAAAGTCGAGGTTAGCGATTCATCCCGGTTGTCACATGTTCAGAGAAACAGAAGGCGACGATATATGGAGGAAGCCCAAGCAATTCGAGGAGATAGTTCAAGCAACTGGCGCGGATGTCGTCAAGAACAAACTCGACCGCCTTTGTTGTGGTTTCCCGGTGATGCAAGTAAACGAAGAGTTTGCGCTCAAGCGAAATCTGTTGCCCAAATTGGTGGCATACCAAGAGCAGGGGATTGAGGGAGTCGTAGTATCCTGCCCGGCCTGTAACGTTCAGTTCGAGACTGGCCAAGTCCTGCTTCGAAAGTATGGAGCGCGATTCAATATTCCATGTCTGCACATAGTGGAGCTACTTGCGATAGCATTCGGCTTTTCAGCGAAAGAACTCGCTTTGGACATCCACAGGAGCCCAGTGCAGCAACTCGCACAAAAGGTGATTTGAAATGCCGAAAGTTATCGTGCTTGGTCCGTATCACCCAACTTTCATCGAACCAGAGGTTTACGAGGTAACTGTAGACGGAGACAAGATAATGGACGTGAATATCGATCAGGGCTACACACACCGTGGCATAGAGAAGCTAGCTGCAACGAAGACATACAAGCAAGGAGTTTTCTTGTGTGAACGCATATGTGGGTTATGTTCTCATGCTCATTCATGTTGTTACTGCCAGGCGGCAGAAAAAATTTTTGAAGTAGAGCCACCTAGACGGGCGAGATACATCAGGGCTGTCGTTTTCGAGTTGGAGCGTTTACAGAGCCATTACATATGGTTGGCGCTACTTTTCCACTCTTTGCGCGATGAAAAACAGTTCGCGAAGCTCATGAACGCGCGCGAGCCGCTGATGGATTTGATCGAGCTCGTCTGTGGCAATCGTGTTCACTACTCGATAAATGCTATAGGTGGGGTAAGGAGAGATTTGACGCCGTCTGCAATCAAGAGGACGAATCAGATTTTGAATGATTTGGAGAAGCTTACAGGTGAAGTCCTTGAGGCCATAGAAGATCACGCTTCGAGGCTCTCGAATATAGGTGTGTTGCCTAAAGACAGGGCGATAGCTGCAGGCGTAGTTGGACCAATTTTACGAGCGTCAGGAATAGGGAGAGATATCAGGAAAGACGATCCATACGCAGCATACGATGAGGTTGATTTTGATGTAAAGGTTGAGAACAGCTGCGATGTACTTGGTAGAGCACTCGTGAGGGCAGAGGAAACCTACGAGAGCATCAAAATAATCAGACAACTTTTTGATAGCTTGCCGCAGGGCGAACTTTGTGCTGAGATCGGAAAGCCACGTGAAGGAGAGGGGACGAGTAGGGTGGAAGCGCCCAGAGGTGAATTAATTTATTATATCCGATCGAACGGCACAAATATTCCACAGAGAGTAAAACTTAGGCCGCCGACCTACATGAACGACCACGCTGTTGTTGAAATGTTACAAGGGGAAAAACTAGAAAATTTACCTTTGGTTCTCGAGAGCTTGGATCGCTGTCTCTCGTGCACGAATCGTGTGGCGATAATCGACGCCCGTACGGGAAAGAAGAGAACGGCTATGTTAGGCGATCTTGGGTGAGCGCATGCAAGAGATCTCTGTCTATCGACTGAACACAGGTTCGTGCAACGGATGCGATATCGAGGTGCTGGCAGCATTAACGTCGAGATTCAAGCTGGCGGATGTTGGCGCGAAGGTCGTTGGTGAGCCAGAAAATGCGAACGTGCTCTTGGTTGTTGGTGTGGTAAGCGCGAAGATGAAAGAACATTTGAAGCAGGTTTACGAAAAAATCAAGCCACCAAGAATAGTTGTAGCAGCAGGTTCTTGTGCGCTGTCGAGCGGCGTTTTTGATGGTTCATACAACATTCCAAGTCTTGTAGATGAGGTGATCCAGGTGAACGCTTATGTGTCCGGATGTCCACCTAGCCCGCACGCCGTGGCGGGTGCTATCGCGGAAGTTGCGCATGCAAAACTGTCCGGTTGGCATGCTCCAGATGGCTTCAGGGGGGTACCTGAGGTGGACGATGAGAAATGCACGGGGTGTGGAGCTTGTGCCGAGGCTTGTCCCGCAAAAGCAATAGAAATAACGGATAGAGGCGACGAGCGCACGGTGAGATTTAGTCATACGAAATGCATCTTCTGTGCTACCTGTGAGGAAGTTTGTCCGGACGATGCAATCGAAATGGCGGCCCGATACAACATAGCGACCAAAAACAAAGCCGAAGCCATAGGCGAGGCGAAACTTAGATTGGCAAGCTGTGCAAGCTGCGGTGCGCTTTTTGTTTCACCAAAACATATTCAAAGTATAACCGAGCGAATTTTTGAGGAAGTAGGTGAATACAGCGATTTTCGTAACTCTGTCGGAAAAGCCATGATGTTGTGTAAAAATTGTAGAACTTTGATAGAGAACATAATGTCAGCTAAGGGGCTGCTGTTCAAACTTGAAAAGAAGGCCGCGGAAACGTCCAAGTAAATTTCAACCTAAATCAGGCAAAAATTGAGTCAAAATAAAGACCAGAAGAAATCCGGCAAGTATTGAGAACACAACAGTCTTGCTCTTAGCTTTGTGTTGAATTTCAGGGACAATGTCGGCCGCCGAAACGAACATGAATGTCCCTATTGAAAATCCCATCCCCATAAGCACGATTCTGCTGCCGTAGTTGGTGAGGATCGCTCCAAAAAATATCCCGATGGGCGTGTCAAGTGCAGAAGCGGATATGGCGTAGAGGGCTTTTTTTCTGTCAAAGCCCCCGCTCAGCCCTATGGACATGGCCGCGAAACTGTCTGGAATCTGATGAATAATAATTGCTATGGTAATCGCCAAGCCTACCTTCGCACCGATCGATAATCCAAGAGGAATGACTACCCCGTCCATGAAACCGTGGACAACCAGGGCTGATACGCCAAGAATCCCAAATGGCCGTATCTTCGTCCCTTCCGCTTCATGCCCGCGGTATGCCAAACCCCCTCTACCAAGGAGGTACCTTTCTGCTAGAAGGAGGGCGAAGAACCCGGACATGGCCATTAGACTGACGTAAAGGGTGTCTATCTTCTCATCGCTGGCGAGGTTGAAAGACCCAGGGAGTAGGTCAAGGAGGACAATGCCTAGTAATAGGCCAGCTGAAATCCCCAGCATTGGATGCAGGAGCTTGTCGCTCCATTGTTTTTTGCTATACAGAATTATAATGTTTATAAGCGGAGGAAAAAGCGTTAATCCACCTAACACGACTAATTGCCATATCTGTACTGGCAACTCAGCACCTCAGCAATATTTCATTTGGCATAGAAATTATGAATTAGGTCGTCCTATTTAAAGATTCCTTACAGTTTGGCTTTGCATAAACTACACAAAGCAAGGAAGCCATCTGATTCGGTGGCAGTTCCTGATGTTACTGTTTGGCATAGCCCTGATGGGGGCGTTCAAAATAGTCTTTAGTTGAGGTCGTGAAGCACTAAGATATTTTGAAGACGAGGTCACCTTGTCTGACGCGCTGGTCGACCTTCAGCCCTATTGATTGCCCTGCAGTAGCTGATCGTACGTCCTTGTGCTCGATCTGCATGGAGTTTACCGTCTGTTCGAAGTTTGATGTGGCGCCCTCGATGGATATTCTGTCGCCTACCTTCAGCTCATCGGACAGGTCGATGACTGCCACGCTTATTTTCGTAAAGTAGTGGGCAACCTTCCCTATGGGTTTCTTTTCCATTCACCTCACCTAGTTAAATTAAATCTCCCCTAATTAAAGTCTTTGCCCAAATTGAATTTGAAAAAATCAGGATTTTCTAAAATCTAGCTATAAGGAAGTTTTGCTATCATAGTGGGTTACGACCAATCAGGGCCACCCTTCCTTTTTGAAATTAATACAAGAACTTCCCATATTGTGAATACCGGAATCAGCATGGCGATTCCCAATACAACTCCATTTGTGATTAGTCCACTCGTCTCCATCTCTAAAAATTCTCCGCCTTCGTACCCGAGTACATGATCAATGAGTATCATTATCGCCGCTCCCCAAAGCATCATGCTTAATAATCCTAGTTTGTACTTTTTTGGCACGACGAATCCTATTGCAGTCACAAAGAGCGCTGCAATGAAGGTCGTTATCAGCCACATCTTCTCGCCATGCCTACGTTGTTTTTGCATGTCTCGTTTTGATGCCCAATCTTGTTTCCATCGCCTTCGTTGTGGACTGCCTTATTTTTTCGCCAATTTTCATGTCGATCGTTACCATTGCAGACCACGTCAAAACGTTGATTAAAGCCATTGGCACACCAATCCTTAACATCTCCGGCAAAACTTGAGAAAGCCCGGCAGTTAGAAAAGGAGGATAGGGTACAATTTCTCCGTGCGCTATATGCTCAATTGCCAACATTGCCGCGCCCCCCCACAGCAGGGCGTTTAGCCAACTTATGTGGTATTTTTGTGGAAACTTCTTCCTCAGGAGGGTTGTTATTACCGCCAAGTTTGTTGGAACCAAAAAGCAGGCCATTTTTCACCAAGAAGAGTAATACTTTCTTATATTTAAATATTACTCAAGGAAAATTATTTTTCGTGCAAAAATTCTTAAGCAGGCGATACAAAGAACGTCAAGGTTGGTGAATAGATGAAAATGGAGGAAAAGTTCGGACTCAAAGTTGAATTAAGTGAGAGTCAAAGAAAAAGAAAAGCCGAACTGTTATCTACGCCAATTGAGGCTGTCGATCTGATGAAAGCTCGTGGCATAAGCGAGCTTGTCGAAGCCTATGGCGAGAGCTCGATACAAGCCCGTAACATCGGCAAATGCGCCGATGTTTACAAAAACATGTTGCTCGATGAAGCTAGGCCAACGATATTGCTCGGTGTCGCAGGCCCGCTCATCGCAGGCGGCCTCAGAAAGGTACTCTGCGACATGATCGAATTTGGAATCGTCGATGTGGTGGTGTCGACGGGCGCCATCCTCTATCAAGACCTCTATCAGGCGAGGGGGTACAAGCACTACAAGGGCACTCCCGAAGCTGACGACGCTGAGCTTCGCGACCTCCTCATTGATCGAATTTACGACACCTATGTGGACGAAGAGAAATTTTGGGATTGCGATACTTTCGTCGCGAAGTTTGCTGAAAAACTCGAGCCAAAACCCTACTCTAGCAGAGAATTCCTTTATTTGCTTGGCAAGGAGCTCAAAGATAAAAATTCAATTTTACACACAGCGGCTAAGCATAATGTGCCAGTTTTTTCGCCGGCGCTCAACGATAGCAGCATAGGTATAGGTTTGACTCAATATTATCATTGGAGAAAAATGAATGGAAAAAAGCACATGATCATAGACACAATCCGTGACAATTACGAGTTGACGCAAATCGTCGTGAAGTCTAAGAAGACGGCAGCCATCTACATTGCGGGTGGGGTACCAAAAAATTTCATAAACGATGCGGTCGTAATGGCATATGTTTTCAACATCAACACAGGCGGGCACACGTATGCTTTCCAGCTGACCACGGATGCACCTCATTGGGGAGGGCTCAGCGGGAGTACACTCAAGGAGGCCACATCTTGGGGGAAAATATCTAAAAAAGCCACTAGGGCGACTGCATACGTCGAGCCGACAGTTTCATTGCCATTGGTTGTTGGGAGCGTGCTTCAGGCGCAGCATTGGAAGGGTCGAAAACGGCTCGTGTTCGATTGGGATAATGATGTGTTGAAATCCATTGAAATTGGCACCACAAGTCCGAAGGGCTAGAATTGTGGAGATTTGTATGCCAAAAATAACGCGCGTGAGTTTGACGCTACCACAGGAGCTTCTTGAGGAGTTAGATCACATGCTCAAGACCGAAAAGTATGTGAGTCGATCTGAATCTATCAGAGATGCTCTGCATGATTTTTTGACCAACTATAAATGGCGTCAGGGACTTCGGGGTAGACAACTCGGAATAATTGTAGTAGTATATGAGCACGGTATACGTGGTCTGACGGATGCTTTGATAGACATCCAACATGCTAGCCGGGCCAACATAAGCGCTGTTCAGCACATCCACATAGATCGAAAGCATTGCCTCGAGACCATCGTCGTCAAAGGACAAGCTGAAAAAATTCGCAAGCTTGTAGATAAATTAGGGGCTTTGCGCGGAGTCAAGCAGGCAAAGCTTGTGGTGGTCTAGCATGGGATTAAGTGATTTCTTGGAGCGACTCAACAGCCTCAAGCGTATCTCCCGTACAGGCTGGTTGATGTGCAACGTTCCGCTCAGCGAGGTCGAGGATGTCGCCCAGCACACGTTTGATGTTGCTACGATCGCACTTCTGCTCGCCGATGAGCTTGAGCGCCAAGGCAAGAAGCTGAATCGAGAGCGAGCGCTCAGCATGGCGCTAATACACGATTGGGCGGAGGCGTCGACCAGCGACTTTCCTGACATAGCATTGAAGCATTTGGATTCGCCGGATACCAAGAAACGTATGGAGGAAAGTGCGCTTGAGGAACTTTTGAAAGGGCTAAAGGGTAAAGAAAATTACATGAAGCTTTGGCATGAGTACTGCGAAAAGCGCACCATCGAGTCTAAAATTGTCCGTTCGGCTGATTACCTTTCTATGCTCGTCCAAGCGCTCAAATATCGAGAACGTGGTAATCGGTCGCGTCAGCTTGATGAACTCTGGCGGGCAGTTAAGAACGATTTGGAACCATATGCGACGGAATTTAAATCAGTGAGAGAACTTGTGGCAGAACTGGAGAAACACTATACGGCCTATCATTAAATCAGATACATTCGCAATTTTCAAGAACCACATCAAAAATTATTTCTACCGTACGAGACCAGGCCCATCATCGCTTCGGCAGCGCGGTCAGGTGTTGGGTAACACGGAATTTTTTCGAATTGTAATTTTTTCGCGCATTTTTTCGCGAAACCGCCGCCGAAAGTGCATACGGTAATAGGCTTCCCATATTTTGCATTTGCTTTTACCACCACGTCCACGATACCTTCTCCTATTGTTTGGAGTTGAAATAGAATTATCACGACCGCCCCGTCGACGTTTGGATCTGCAAGCACCAAATTGAGTGCAGTTTCGTAGCTATTTTCATCGGCGTCTCCCGTTAGGTCTATGGGATTACCTATGCTCACCCGCGCCGGAAACTTTTGGCGAAGAGCGTTAGTTGTTTCAGGATCGAACTTTGTCACGTGTATTTTTTGATGAGTGATGTCGTCAGCTAACATGACGCCCAGGCCGCCACCATTGGTTATTATTGCGATTCGATCGCCTTTGGCTGGAGGCTGTAAGTCAAGAGCAAGCGCGCGGTCCAAAAGTTCATCGAAACTGTAAGCTCTGACAATGCCTGCTTGTTTGAATGCCGCGTCATACACTTGATCGGAACCAGCTAATGCACCAGTATGAGACAGAGCCGCTTGTGCACCGGCTTCTGTGCTTCCGGCCTTTAGGGCAATGATCGGTTTTTTCGGTGTAATGCGTTTCGCGACATCCATCAATCTGCGCCCGTCTGATGTCTGTTCGAGGTACATCATTATCACACTGGTCATTGGGTCGTCCTTTAGGTACTCAAGCAGGTCGATTTCGTTGACATCTATTATATTCCCATAGCTCACGAATTTGTTCATTCCTATTCCTTGTGCGGCTGCCCAGTCCAAGACGGCCGCACCGGAGGCACCACTTTGAGAAATAAAAGCGATCGATCCCTCGCGAGGCCTATTTAGGCGGTCTGGTGGGAAGAAGAGGGTGTCAACTTTGGTGTGGGCGTCCCATACCCCTATACAGTTGGGCCCCATGACTCGGATGTTCGAATCTTTTATTATCCTCCGGAGTTCATCCTCTCGTTTTTTACCATCGGGGCCGGTCTCGCCAAAACCACCAGAAATAATAATTGCTGCTTTCACATCCTCGGCGACACATTCCTGCATCACTTGTGGCACGATTTCAGCGGGCACGGCTACAACAGCTAGGTCAATATTTTCGGGCACGGCTTTGATACTGGGGTAACATTTGGTGCCAGCGATGTCCTCGGCTTTCGGGTTGATAGGATAAACCTTGCCCTTGAATCCCAAATTGATGAAATTTGTGAAGATGATATTTCCGAGTTTGTGTGGTTCACGCGAGGCGCCGATAATTGCGACTGTTTTTGGGTCGAAGAAAGGCTCGAGCGAAGTTTTCTTGGGCAAGTGATTTCCCCCCTGCCTTATACTAGACATGCGCTAAAAACATTTTCTACTTTTTACTTTTCTTGGTGTTGCCAAGATATCGCTAAAGCATCACTTTTAAACCATAAACCAAACGAAATATTTCTGGTGAGTTCTTGAAGCAGGTCAAGTGGGTCGTCGAAGATTCAAAGAATAGAGAGGTGTGGTGGCCGTCTGAAGAAATGAAGCGCCGAGCTTGGGTCAGCGATCCGGCGATTTACGGCAAGGCAGCAAAGGATCCGGTAGCATTTTGGGAAGCTCGCGCGAGCGAGGGAATCGAATGGTTCAAAAAGTGGGACAAGCCATACCTTTGGGACCCGCCTTATCTCAAGTGGTTTATCAGCGGCAAGTTGAACATTTGTTATAATGCCGTGGATAGGCATGTCAAAGCTGGCAAGGGTGATAAAGCAGCGATAATTTGGATACCTGAACTAATCGAAGAAAAAGCTAGAGTTATCACCTACAAACAACTCTACGACGAAGTCAATCGTTTTGCGAATGTTTTGAAAGAACTTGGAGTGAAACGCGGAGACAGGGTCGGCATTTACTTACCCCTGATCCCAGAAGTTCAAATCGCGATGCTCGCATGTGCTAGGATAGGCGCGCCACACAGCGTCGTTTTTTCAGCTTTCAGCAGCGATTCCCTCCGCGTCAGGTTGGAAGATGCCGAAGCTAAAGTACTGATTACTGCGGATGGCTACTACCGGAGAGGAAAACCGATTGACCTCAAGACTGGTGCGGATGAGGGAATCAGGGGTACGAGCGTAAAAAAAGTGGTAGTCGTCAAACGGACGGGACAAAACGTAAACATGGTTGATGGTAGAGACTATTGGTGGCATGAGCTGGCGAGCAAAGCTAAGCCAGAGTGCAAGCCGGAAGTTATGGATAGCGAGGACATGCTATTTTTACTCTACACAAGTGGAACCACCGGCAGACCAAAGGGAGTTATCCATACTACCGGTGGCTATGCGACACAAGTGTATTGGACGACGCGCTGGGTATTCGATCTTCATGATGATGATATCTTCTGGTGTACTTCAGATATAGGTTGGATCACTGGTCATTCCTACGCATGTTACGGCCCTCTGCTTAATGGCGTGAGCATGCTGATGTATGAGGGAGCACCAGACTATCCTGCGCCTGATAGATGGTGGGATATCGTCGAACGCTATGGAGTCACGGTTTTTTACACGGCCCCTACAGCGATTAGAATGTTCGTAAAGTTGGGCGAGGAATGGCCAAAACGGCACAATCTCAGTAGCATCCGTTTGTTGGGTACTGTTGGTGAGCCGATCGATAGAGAGGCATGGCTTTGGTACTTCAAGAATATAGGTGGAGAAAAATGCCCGATTGTAGATACTTGGTGGCAGACAGAGACAGGTGGAACGTTGATCATGAGCTTGCCAGGAATAGGCCCATTCATCCCAACTGTTTCTGGGCGGAGCTTTCCAGGTACCAAACATGAAATAGTTGATGAAGAAGGGAAACTTTCGCTCACCGGTGGCTACCTCGTTCAAATGCCACCATTCGCTCCGGGGATGCTGCGAGGACTCTACAAGGCCGATGATAAATATCGAGAAACATACTGGAGCAAATACAACAACAAACTCTATTTCACCAGCGATGGAGCACGGAAAATAGCGGGAGACATTCGCTTGCTAGGCAAAGTTGAGGATTTCATTCGTGTCACTGGTAGAGTAGATGATGTCATGAAAGTTGCTGGACATAGACTTGCAACAGCAGAGTTGGAGGATGCGCTCGACAGGCACAATGCAGTATCTGAAAGCGCAGTTGTTCCAAAACCCCATGAGATAAAAGGAGAAGTGCCCGTGGCCTATGTTGTACTTAAGAAAGGAGTAAAACCTTCAGACGAACTCGCCAATGAGCTCGTCTCCTATGTGGGCAAAACTGTCGGGCCGATAGCAAAGCCCGATCGAATAATCTTCGCTGATGAATTGCCGAAGACAAGAAGCGGTAAAATCATGCGTCGTGTTTAAGGCGCTACTAATAAATGAGCCAGTAGGAGATGTCACAACGCTGTTAAATCCGGAGTGCGTCGATGATTTGAAACGAAAGGTTGGCTACTACGGGGGACCAGCCTGAAATTTGAATTTACACATTTACTTTTTCTTCTTTTTCACGATGGCCCCAAAGCCTCGTTTTTTGAGCATCGATCTTATCTCGGCATCGCTAGCGGTCCGTGGTAGGTGGAGTTCTCTTGCCGTCATAAACTTTGTTCTGAAATTCCAGATCACCGCGCCGACGAGGAACATGTATCCTAGAACGAGCACGCACACGTAGAGCGGCTCCAGTCCCAAAGGTGCAGCGGTTGCGGCGGATAATCCAACTATCGTGAGTCCGAAGGCCAGCGCCAGTGCGACAGTCTTTCGCTTATTGCGACGATATAGCACAGACATTTGCCCCCCAAGGCCGAGCAGCATGGCTTCGAGGCCAAAAGCCAAAGAGCCAAAGAAAAGTATTAGATACAATATGTATGAGGCGTTCAATGATTCACCAATCTTTGCTGGTCGGCACAAGATTTAAGGTTGGGGATGGATGGGCGACAAAAAGCGAATGGTAGCAATACTAGATCGACTACAATCAGAATTTAAGAGTTGGCGTAGGTTTACCGATGATCCTTTTCTTATGCTGGTGAGCACCGTGCTCTCTCAGAACACGAACTGGCGCAACACAAGAACAGCGTATGAGCGTCTGACATCCGAGTTTAGAACGCCGCGGCAGATCGCTGGTGCCGATGAGCGCGAGATCCAAAAACTTATCAGACCAGCTGGACTCCATCGGATAAAATCAAAACGTTTGAAGGAGCTATCGCAAGCCATCTGCGAACGCTATGGAGGAAAAATAGATCGCGTGCTGAAAAAACCGCTAGCAGAAGCTCGCAAAGAATTGCTTTCGCTGCCGGGCGTAGGGTACAAAACTGCCGATGTGGTGCTAGCTTTTTCAGCTGGTTGTGATGTTTTACCCGTAGACACCCATGTCTTTAAAATATCGAAGAGGCTCGGCTTTGCGGCACCTAAAGATGATCATGAAAAAGTTAGGATAAAACTGGAAGCTCTAGTTCCTGTGGGACGTAGGGGAGAAGCTCACATGCTTTTGATCCAACACGGGAGACGCTACTGCAGGGCGATAAAACCTTTCTGCGCGGAGTGCCCGGTGAGTAAATATTGCCCAAAAATTGGTGTTTGATCATTTCTTCATATAGTAGGCGTCGAGCGACTCGCATATCGTTTTTGCCAAAGCATGATAACACATATCGGCGTCTACCTTTCCCGTGACGATGTTCAGCACATAGTCGCGACAGGAGCAGTAACTGCGCACGATTTCGTATTCTATCCCTCGGACACCGCGCACAAACCATCGGTCGCCTTGTCTGGTAACACCCCACTTTTTGATGGTTTCCAACGCACGTTTGCCTCTGGAGCCGTACAAATCCAAGATCATTTTTTCGAGCACATCGTTTAGCAGCACGCCTTTCTTCAACTTTTTAAACAGCTCTTTTTTCCCGATCAAAAAGGCCTCGGAGACCATCGATGCACCAACTGCATCAATTTCTTATCTTGAGCGGTATTAAAACACGATGATGTTGAATCAGACTTTAGCGACCCTGCGCATGTATGGCATACGGCCGAGCAAGCGGGCTGGCCAGCACCATGTGGTAGATCCAACTGTCTTGGAACGGATGGTGGATCACGCGCACCTCTCTCGCGAAGATGTTGTCTTGGAGATAGGTGCTGGCATAGGAAATTTGACGAGGTTGCTTGCCCAGCGCGCAGGCAAAGTGATTTCCATTGAGCGCGATAGGAGGTTGATCAAGATTTTGCATGAACAGCTGAGGGGTTTCTCGAACGTACAGATAGTCCATGGCGACGCGCTGTGCATCGAACTCCCGAAGTTCAATAAAGTCGTCGCAAATTTACCGTACGGCATCTCCTCCGATATTACATTCAGGTTGCTCGAGCACAAGTTCGAGTTCGCGGTGCTGATGTATCAGCAGGAGTTTGCCGAACGGCTGGTGGCAAAGCCGGGGTCTGATGATTACAGTCGATTGACGGTCAATACTTACTATCGCGCACGTGTTGAGATGCTCGACGAAGTACCGCCAGAAGCGTTTGTACCTCGACCAAAAGTCACATCGGCGATCGTCAGGCTCATGCCGCGAGAGCCGCCATTCAAGGTGGTAGACGAGAAGGTATTTTTCAACGTCGTTCGAGCGCTATTCCAGCACCGACGCCAGCGCGTGCGAAACGCACTTTATCGTTCGTTTGAAGAGATCTTTCCTCGGAGGCACTTGCCAAAGTCCGAACGCAGGGCGTTCATAGATAAAAAGCTCCCCAAAGAGATTGCTGAAGCACGCGTGATGGATCTTGAGCCAGAAAAATTTGGCATGATAGCTGATTGCTTGGCTAGTCCATGAACTCTTCGGGCTTGGGCACCTCTAGCTTCAAGCCCTTGCGCTTGCGGGTGTCGCGGATGGCTTGCTCTTCCAGCTCACGGGGCATCCGCTCAAATTTTTCAAACTCAGTTCCCCAGATCGCCCTGCCCTCGGTTTCCCCGCGCATGTCTGCCGCTAGGCCGAAGGAATTCGCCACGGGCAGTGATGCCCTTATGACCGAGACCTCTTCCTCCCCCTCCATCGAAACGATCTTGCCCCGACGCCCTTGGACGACCTTCGTCGCGCCGCCCATGAACTCTTGGGGCACGCGCACCTCCAGCTTCAATATCGGTTCGAGGATCACCGGGCTCGCCATTAGAACAGCCGCTTGAGTTGCTCGGCGCACGGCTGGAATTATCTGCGCCGGGCCGCGGTGCACGCTGTCCTCGTGGAGCGTCGCATCCGTTATCATCACCTTGAGCCCGCGCATGGGCTCCCGCATCAACGGCCCCTCGTTGCAGACTTCGGTGAAGGCCTCGATGACATAGTCCCTGACCTCGTTCATGTATTGTACACCCTTCGTAATGTCGGTGAGGATGTTTGTCCCGATGATCATGACGACGCCGCGCGCGGAGTCCGTGTCCCAGCCCAACTCGCGCAGCACGTTTGCGCGCTCCTTCCTCTCCTGTTTCACGATCACCTTGCCTTCTTCGATAGCCTTGACGACCTGTGGATCGATCGGTTCCACGGCCACCATGAAACGGTTGTGCCTGTTTGGAGATTTACCCTCGACGGGCCCAGCCTTGCTCGTCACAGTTTCGCGATAGACCACGATCGGCTCGGAAGTTTTGACCTCTAGGCCAGCTTCTTTCAATTTATACTCGACGATTTCGAGGTGGACCTCCCCCATCCCGGAGACGAGGTACTCGCCAGTTTCCTCGTTGATCTTGATTTTGACGTTTGGATCTTCTCGCGATATCTTCTTGAGTTCGGAGATGAGGCGAGGCAGGTCTTGGAAATTTTTCGGTTCGACAGCTACGGTTACGACCGGCTCACTGATGTAGCGGATCTCCTCAAAGCCAACGCCCTCGGCACCAGTCTCGAGTAAGGTTTCGCCGACGTAGGCTTCCTTCATGCCGATTATCGCGCCGATGTTGCCAGCTGGCACCCGGTCTATGGGGACGCGGGTCGGTCCTATGTAGACACCGACCTGCTGTATCCGCGCCTCTTGGTTGGTGCTGACGAGTTTGACCTCCTTTCCCTTTTCAAGGGTGCCCGAGAAAACCCGCCCAGTTGAGATGGCGCCCGCGTGCTCGTCCACTATTATGTCTGTGACGACCATGCAGATCTTGCCCTCTGGGTTGCAGGTCATCATATCCTTGCCGAGCTCACTATTCGGGTCGCCCTTCCATATCGCAGGTATGCGCGCCGCTTGTGCCTGCTTCGGGTTTGGAAGGTGGCGGATGACCATGTCGAGCACGACTTCAAAAAGGGGAGTCCTCTTTGCGAGCTCGGCTTGCGTGCCCGTTTGGTGGGCTTCGATGATGTCTTTGAAGCTGATGTTTTTCTTTTTCATCTGTGGCACGGAAACTGCCCATTTTTCCTTTGCCGAGCCGACTGCCACCGAGCCTTCTTCGACGTTCACCTGCCATTTTTCGGAGACGTCGGCGGGGGCGAACCTGCGGATGAGCTGGTTGAACTTGGTTATGAGCTTGATGAAACGTGCCTGCATTCCCTCGGGCGTGAGTTTTAATTCATCTATCAAGCGGTCTACCTTGTTGATGAAGAGCACGGGCCGAACCCGCTCCCGCAACGCCTGCCTGACGACTGTCTCTGTTTGAGGCATTACCCCCTCCACAGCATCCATGACCACGACAGCGCCGTCTATCGCCCGCAACGCCCGCGCGACATCGCCCGTGAAATCGACGTGCCCGGGGGTGTCGAGCAGGTTGATGACAAATTCTTGACCCTCGTGGTTGTGCGATAGGCTGACAGCGGAGGTCTGCACGGTTATGCCGCGCTGCTGTTCGATCTCCAAGAAGTCGGTGAAGAGTTGCTCGCCGGCGAGCTCAAAGCTTATAATGCCGGAGGCGGCGACCAAGCTGTCCGTGAGCGTGGTCTTTCCGTGGTCGACGTGGGCGACGATGCCTATGTTTCGGATCAGCTCTGGATTCCACATCGCTTTCTGAATTTCGTCGATGTGTTTGTAACGGCGCATGACATCTCCTCTTTTAAAGTTAATTGAATTTCATCGATAAAAAGCAACCGCAGCTAACGGAAGAGCAACTTGTCCGACGCTATCTCTCCTTTTTCCTCTTTTGGCACTGGAAATTCCTTTGGCAGCTCTTTCTCCTTCTGGCCGATGCCGATGGTGTTGCCTACGCCCGCCACGATCACCATGTCGCCGGGCTTGGTGCGCTCGCGGATCGCTTGCTTCACGCGTTCGACGGTGGAATCCGCGGCCTTGGCCAAGCGTCGGTTGAACGAGGTGATGGCCTCCTTGAACGACTCCTTGATGACAATAGCGTCTACAGGTATCTTGCCCTTGACGGTAGCTTCCTCTATTTTATACTTCTCGGTGGGCGGGCCACCTATCGCTGCGCCGACGCCTTCTATCACTTGGCCGCTCGGCTCTCCCTCCAGTTTCAGGGCGGCGTCGATCATTATGATGCGGTTGACTTTTTGGCGTTTGACGAGGTACTCGATCAATTTGCCCGGTTTTCCGACCCTCCCTCCCGGGCCCTTGGCTTTCACGATGAGCAACTTCCGTCCCTCAAATTTAGTTTCGGCGTAGACGGTATCTTCGATGGGCTCTTTGCACTGGGAGTTCCCGATGAGCTTCGTCGCGACCATGGCCCCAAGCCCGTCTCCGATGGGCTTCCCTGTCGCAAAAGTTTTTGTGGCCTCTAAAAAGGCCTTCGCGTACTCCTTCAGGATTGGCATCTGCATCTGGAGGATCATGGTGATCTGGTAGCTCTTGGTCTTCTCCGCGAGTAGCACCAAGTGCCGCACCACGCGGAATATGTAGTTATTTGCCATGGCTCCTTCTATAACCATTTCGATGTTTGCCGCGGACTCCGAGTCGGCCTTCGGCGCCATCTTTGCGACCACTCCCTCAAAGCGTTTTTGGCGCACGTTGAGCACGTGATCTAGCCTGCTTATGACGCCTACCGGATCTTCATGGACCGGTTCAATCATAAAGAACTCGAGAAAATTGTCGAGTTCGTTCGCCACGTCCCTCTTCGGTCGCCCGTGCTTCGTTATCGCTCCGAGAGCGACCTTCCTGCCCTCCTTCGCCCAGGCCTCGAGCTCGCCGACGGCCTTTCGTACCTGCCCTACGTACATGCGCGATTGGAGCGTGAGCATCTGAGGGGTGAAGTAGCTGAAGACGATGCTGATGACTATGAGCAGCACTATCCAGATGATGATGCTATCGATGCTTATGTCGAATGCCATACATATCCCAATTCTTGTTGGTTGTCTCTTTCATAAGGCTTTTTAGTAAAATTAAAGCTTACTATACCAACTTTTAATTGCGGGGGTGGCTGAGCCTGGTCAAAGGTTCCGGTAACCGACTCAAGGCGCAGGCTTCAGGAGCCTGTCCCGTAGGGGTTCGAGGGTTCAAATCCCTTCCCCCGCACCATAGGCTTACCGAAACGAATTAGCTAGTTTTAGAGGAGATTTTACGGGAAATTTTTCATTCTGCCAACTAAAGCATATTGAGTTGGGTTTCCCAAGACAAGCATTAGTTTATGAAGTCCCTGCCCCTTCAGTACTTCTTTGTCCGCTGAAGCTGAGACTATTTCACCTAGTATGATGTTATCCTTTATCCATTTGCAAATGCATTCATAATGAATCTTGCATTCCTTTATTCTAGGTGGTTTGACTTTCTCAGATGGAATTGGTGTTAAACCTGCTTTTTCTATTTCATTGATGTTTGGAGGAAAAGGGATAGCTGTTACTATGGCTTTCTCGATGATGCTTTCGTCTGGGATGTTAACGACAAACTCTTTATTGGTAACTACATTCCTGTAGGTGTCATGTTCTGGATCACATACAAAAGCAACTTTTCTAAGAGAATCAACGCTTAAAACATTTGTTTTTAAGGCGGCGTTTGGTATCCCTTGTTTATTAACTGTTGTTATTATGACTATTGGCCGAATTATAAAATTTCTTTTTCTTCTCCAGTTTCTCTTTTCCTCTTTAGAAAAATTTTTCGGCGGTTCAAGTAAAATGCTTGACTTTGCCATGCTAATCACAATGATATTTAGTTAGAATCTTAAGTTAAAGAATAGGTGGTTACCATGAGTAATTTAGATTTCATTAAAGAAGATTTACGGAGTTTTACCGTAAAAATCTAGGTGGGCACAAACTTAGGTTCAAACTCCTAATACCGCACCATAGTATTACCTAAGCGATGCTGTTCAAATAAACACTTCCGCCCAAGCTCTTAATCCGCCTCCGCCGCCCGACGGCGGACCCTTCATCGTTTGATGCCACCTGCACTTGTTGTAAAAGAAGCCGAATGCGTTGCAC
>Ga0172365_10001055_pt1 | contig 19577 bp, 19 predicted proteins | sample LakKivSesite48cm_FD_114535 | JGI IMG/M metagenome (GOLD analysis project Ga0172365, IMG submission 114535) | Sediment microbial communities from Lake Kivu, Rwanda - Sediment site 48cm | ecosystem: Environmental > Aquatic > Freshwater > Lake > Sediment | place: Rwanda: Western Province, Lake... | reverse complement strand
TCCATATCAAACAATTATAGTCAAGTTTCAGGCTAAGTCAATACCATTTTTTGATAGGAACTTCTTCATGATTTTTTTGTTAGCCTCGAGCATCAGGGGAGAGGTCATGACGAATATTGCCTTGATGTGCAGGGAAACGACTTTGCTGAGATATTTTTCCATGTTTTTAACATGCTTCTGAGGTTCATATTTTCTGAAACCTTTTAAATATCTCCAATCTTGGACATTTAATTTAATGAGAAGATAATGATTGTTTTTCTTTTTGTTAGGGTCATTTTGGGAACTCACTTATGTTCTTCATGATTAGTTTCAATGCCCAACCCTGTTCCGGCTGCTTCGGTCTTTTTTGTAATATCTGAACGCGCTTCTTTTCTCTTGTCTGCCACTGCCTGCAAATTTATTTTACTGAGAACATAAACGTCGAACAAAATTTTCATAATGCCGCATTCATCTAACGTTATTTTCCTTTTGGATTTTTTGTCTCGTTTAAGTTCTTCGGCCAACTGGATATATTCTTTCATATCTGAAGGGTTTTCTACAAGAGGTTTAAAAATACTTTCAAACGTAGTTTCAAATGATTGCTCATCTTTACAGTCCTCATAGAATTTCATCGCATACAATAATGCGTGAAAAAATTGCATAAAAATTTCTTCTTCAAATGGTGTATGTATATCACTTTTGCCCATTAAAGAAATACCGGTAACATATGCATTTAGGAAATCAACATTGTCTTTAGGTAAAAATCTATAGCATATGACAGCATAATTAAGCTCTGTTCTAGAAAGTACGTTGTTACCCCAATTTAGCCGCAAATTAGGTTTCATCTCCACGGCGACATCTGTGTTATGTTCTAGGTCTCTGATTTTTTCGTAAAACTTCGAAGTATCTTTAGGCAGATACCACCAGAAGTAACCTTTAGTTGCTATATTTAAAGAAATGGCAAAAAGTCTAGCTCCCCACCATGCGGCATACCATAATGTTTCTATGCGAACACTCTTTGGGAATATCATATCGATTATTAACTCACATGTTCTGGGTGTCCTCTTGCCCAGTGCTAGTTTAATAATGTTTATGTGAGAATTCCATTCATTCAATACTTTCTCTCTAATAGAGTGAGAAGGTGTTATCAGTTTGAATCTTACTTGCCATTTCTTTTCTGTTTTTTCCTTTTCGGAAGGTTCTGGTTTGTGTAGTTCCTTTTGAAGAAGTTCTATACTTTCTTTCTCGGCAATTTCAAACTGCTGTCGCATCCACCTTATCCACTCATTTGTTCGACCCAATTCGTGCAATTTGGCTAACGCCTTCTGCCCGAACATTAAGTTTTTTTTATATGGGTCGTAGGCTGCATTCTGAAACCATTCTAAATCTGCTTGTGTCTGCTCATCAGGTTCTTGAATATCTGAATTTTCTTCCATGCCTAAACGTGCTTCAGCTATATTAATAAGAGTCTTTAGTTTATTTTCATCTATTGAATCTTTGGGAGAAGTTTGATTTTCTAAATCTATCGATACATAAAGTCCAGACAATCTATACTTATGGATATTTTTAGCTAAATCAATAAACTTTTCGATTTGCTCTTTGGTAATTTTCTCTTTGCTAGCCGAAGGACCCCATAAGGCCCAAAATAATTTTTTAACATGATCCTCGCCAGCTTGTTTTATTATGTTCCCACCTCTTTTAGAACTTGCAAAACCTGCTGTTAGCATGATAATTTTCCCGATTTCCTCGAGAGCTAAGGTGGCTAAGTGATATGCTATATTAGCGTAGCCTTTAGAATGTAATATTTTGGCAGAATTCAATAAATCCTTTGCATGTCCTACACATTTTTGTCTTGTCTTTTTCAAGTTTTCAATTTGTTCAGATTTCATGATTCCGCCGTAACAATAAGTGATAAATAGTATGGGCAACCTCTTTTATTGCCGAAAAGACATCTCACGACTTCGAACATAAATTAAGACAGTTTAAAAATTTTTTCCAGGTGTTGATAGACAAGTTGACCTTTGGATTTTTTGTTCATGTTTGGTTTTAATCAACTTTTGTTTCACCCGGTAATAAATTTTTATCATGGGTCACGGAGATTTTTTTCATGAATTCATTAGCAAACGATGACTCGGCCGTTTTAGTGATCAACTTAATTTCATCATTTAAGAAGCTATGAAGATTGGTTAGATCCCAGCCCAAGACTTTCGTCAACATTATGTTCGAAATTTCTTTGCTCAATGATTCCTTCAATTGCTTTTCAATATTTTCAGTATATTTATTACTCAGATTTGTCAAACAAATGAATCTTGTTAAGCCAATTTTATTATAGTTTAAAACTTTCTTTTTCATTTCAGCGACCAAGCTATCAATTTTAGCATCAGAAGTCAAAACAGGATTTTCAAAGCAATGACACTCTATCCCCGTCATAGTTTCAGCGATATAAACGTCAACCTGCACATTATCGCCGTTGGGGTCTATCATAACTTCAGGATACACATGTATTGGTAATACTATTTTTGACTTAATATATCTGCTGATAAAAGTTGATAAGTCAAGATTTCTTATTTTTAAATAACTGAAAGGAAAAGAAAGAAAATCTAAGGTAATCGAATTGGACGGTTGACCACATTTCTGACAACTGGTTGTAGAACGTACTGATTGAGAAAAGGTAAATTCATAATTATAACAATTCTCACAGAGTGATATATTGATTGTAGGAATAGAAATTTCCAAATTTCTTAAAAGCTGTGCGGTTTTAGATAAATTAGGAACTATCTTTCGTAGAATTTGAACCTTGCCATACAAAAACCTAAAAGATTCAGCAATCACAGCTTCGCAGAAAGGTCTAATACCGTAAGCAAGAAATGGGACGAAAGGTTGCAACAAGTCAGTTAACTCTTTTTGTTGTTGGATATCTTCTATGACTTTTTTCAAAACGATTTTTTGTTCCTGTTCGGGATTTACGATAGTCTGCTTCACAATATCAGATTTGATTGCTGTATTCGCTAAGGCCTCCAATAGATTTGGCATGGCACTGCGCACAAGCTCTGTTAAGTCACTGGATGCTCTCTTAGCAAGATATTCTATAGTTTCCGTAAGTTGAGATTCAGGACCCGAAAGCGATACAAAAAATCCTTGCTCCAGCATTTTGCTAAAACGTAATAGATTGCCATTTATAAAAAGAATATCACACGCATTGCATAGAGCAGGGATTTCAAGTGCATTCACTAAAGGTGATGTTGTATAGTCGTTTTGGTATACAGATTGATCGATGATTTTAAGCTCGGTTTTAGTCATAATTTTTTTCAATATACACTTCTTCAGACGCTAAACTATTCATCCATCAAAGAAATACCTGTTGGTCTAACAAGAAGTGTGCCAATTAATGTATATCGTTTAACCCGGTTGCATTTTGGTTTGAAGTTTGCCTTATTATCAAAGCTATTCATCATCGTTATTCTGCCAACGAAACTTATAGTCGAAATAATTTGTTAAATACTGCATCTCTTAATTCTTCTACAATCTTCTGAACTTGAGATTTTGTTTTAATTGAAATCCTAAGAGTTTCTACTTTCTGCAACTCCAGAAGATCGTCCATTAATTCTTTATATTCGTCTTTGCTAATTTTCTTTTGTAATAGAGATGAAGTAATCGCTTCTGTTTTTTGCCCGATTTCTTTTACGAAAGCAACTTCACTTTTCTTACACTCTGAGACAAGGTCTAAAAATTCTTTAATCGTTAACTTCGCCTCTTCGCCAAAAAAAGTAATTAGTTCATCTTTAAAGTTCTTCATCTATACTATCTTTTAACCTTAGATTTCTCTGAATCAATAATTTTGTTAAACGCACTTTCGATGTTTGACCACTTCAATCCGCAATACGCGGCGGATAATTTCTCTTGTTGTTTAAATCTGTTGACAACTTCTGTAATAAGCGAATTCAAAATTTCTATCTGTTTTACTGTTTCGATATTTTTTTCTTTTCCTTTTTCATATTCAAGAAGCTGCGCTACTTTAACCATGAAAGTTTGCACTTTTTCTAAGTCTTCTTTGCTTTCAGCACCTCTTACTGAAAATTCTTCAAAAGCAAATTTCATCTCGATTTTAAGGTCGATTAAACTTTTATAAGTGATTGCATCAAAAGGAGAAATAATATGAATACAACCCGTAAGACAAACAATAAAAATTAATGCAAGAGAGAACTTATACAAAATGAGTTCTTCTGATTTTCTGTAGTCGTGATGCTTTAAAGATTTAGCGTCCAAGAGCATATTATTATATCTCCTTAACAATGATGATTTCCTCGCCCAGCATGTCACTTATTTTGACGGCAATCTTTGTTTTTGATTTAGGAATTTCGAGCTCGTATTTGCCTATGACAAAGTCAAATTTCTTTTCGGGCACGTCAGAATAAACAATGTGGAAGGTTTTGCCGTCATAGTTATTGTCGATCAAAACGGTATCAATCATTGACCGGAAATCAGGGATTTTCACTTTGAAGAGTTTGCTATCAATATTTAGTCTTTCAATAATCGTTGGTGAGATGAAATCTTGGATTTCGATTATTGCTTTTTCTTTTTTTCTTTCAATTTTAACTTTTGCTTCAGCAGATTTATGAATTAAAAAATTACCGTATTTTTTATCAGTTTTCAATTCAATTAAATGAATCTTATTTACTGGATGCTTTTCATTCCACCCCTCAATCGAGGGGTCAACAGCAAGTTCTTTGCCCAGGCAGACAATTGTTATATCTCTGTCTTCATCAGGTCGTTTTTTTAATTCATCTTGCAGAAGCTGCAAGTCTAGCAATGTCAAAGGGTGATTGAAGTCGATAATTTTTACCAAACTTTTGCCATAATGTCCTTCAAAAAATGCATCGGTTCTTGTTCTCTGGATGCCAATATGCTGAACTGCAAGTTCAATCGCCTCGGTTTTTAAAAGCTTGAAGTCGTAGTCATTACATTTATAGATAGCAAATACGGGGTGATTTGTCTCTTTTTTCCTTAATTGTTCACTTACTATTTTTTGTAATTCTCTACTTGTTAAGTGAATGCATCCTTTATTGATATCGCAACCAATCCATCGTCTGCCAAGTTTTTGGGCAACAGCGGCAGTTGTACCGGAACCGATGAAACAATCAAGGACTATATCGTCAGCTTTGGAAGATGCTTTAATAATGCGTTCAAGAAGACCATGAGGTTTTTGTGTGGAAAAACCAGACGCTTCTTTAGATTGCCCTTGGATTGGATTTACCTCATTGTCTATCCACAAATCTGAAATTAACTGCCCTTGAATATCTTTCAGGTAAACTTTTAGTCTATACATTCCTGTTTTAGTTTTGACTATTCTACCTTCGTTCCAAAAATTTTCGAGGTTTTCTAAAGAATATAACCACGGCGCTTTAACACCGCGAAATTCAAATACTTTCCTTCCTGCTGTTCTCTGAATGCTTCCAGCGATAAGAGCTACAGTTTGGTAAGGACCTTTTCCGTCTTTATCATCGTATCTGAAAGACTTCAAATAATTTGCATCGGGTTGTCGAAAAATCGAATTCATTTTTAGTGAATTTATACTTTTACTATAAACATAAATCGAGTCACACTGATTCCCGAATCCAATAGTTTGTGCTTTGGGGCTATTAGTTTTTTTCCATATAACTTCATTAACAAAATTCTCCTGTCCAAAAACCTCATCCATCAGTAATTTGACATAATGCCCAACATGCCAATCCAAATGTACATAAATACTGCCGGCCTCTGCCAACAATTCCTTCAATAGCATTAGCCTTTCATACATAAATTGCAGATAGTTATCGTTATTCCATATATCAAAATACATTGTCTGCTGCAAAATTGATGCTTCATCTTCTTCTATACGACCCAATGTCTTTAGTCCGCGCAGCTCAACCTTTCGGACATAGTCAGCACCGCTTTTAAAGGGCGGGTCAATATAAACTAAATCAATTTTGCCTCTAAAACCAAGTTCAAGAAGGGTTGCCAGGATATCTTTATTATCGCCGTGAAAGAGTAAATTGTGCCAATTATCTTTGAGATTTTCATAATTCGGGATATCAGGAATTTTGGATTTGTTTAGAGGATCAAATACTTCAACGAGTTGAGCAGGAAAACCTTTTACATAATCCAGAGGCTTTTTGCCGACCCAATAGAGCATTGGTCTACCTTTAGCTGGAGTGATTTTGATCTTAGGTTCTTTCATTTTCACCTTCTAAATTAGTCATAATATGGTAACTCAATCTGCGTTGAATCTATTTGTTTTGATAAATCTAAAGTCTCAGGCTTAAATTTCATTACCTGTTTAAGGATGCCTTCGTGTGTTTCTTTATCTTTAATGTTAATAATCCAACCTTTTTGAGATTCATAGCTTATGCAGTCTTTTAATGGTTCATTTACATTGACTTTAATGTTTTCTAAAAAGTAACGCACTAATTTTCTAATATGCTTTTTTGCATCGTTATCTTCCCAGATTTCGTATAAGTTAAAAGTGGCAGAATTCAAGAGTTCTACAGTAGTAAAATTCAATTCAAAAGGAACTGTAGCTTCACCAAGTTTACTTATAATATGACTTAATATTCTTTCACATAATATTCGGCGTGAAAATTCCTGTTCTTCTTTAGTTTGCTGCAAATTGGGATCAAGGGGGATAAAATATATCGGACGAGGATCGGTATTTTCTTCAAGAGTTAATACTTTGACAGGTGAACTCTCAATGAGGCTTAAAAAATCTTTAATTATATTAGAATACTCTATTAATATTGCTGATTGATCTGACTTTATTCCAAAACTGCCATTTTCACCAGTTCTTAAATTCAGATTTTCAATTCCCCTTGATAGACTCTCAAGAGTAGATACTATCAATTGAACCTGGTCTGAGCGTGTAAGGTAACATAATATACCATTATTCTGTCCTCTTGCGCCTAAACCGAGAACTTCTGATAAAATTGGACCCGAAATCAATAATAATGTTCTTGCTTGGCTCGATGTTGAAGAATCCTGACCAAACGAAGTTGCTTTACATTCTAACAGACAAAATTTTCTATTTGCGTGGGTACTTTCTAAAACCAAGTCGGGTCGTGCGCCGTCTTGGCATTCTAACCTGTCTGCAATTGTCAGTCTTATGTCAGGTGGTAAAGCAAGTAAAGGACTTATCGAGTAAATTGTTAGTCCTGATTTATAGAACAACGGATTAACATAAAAATCTGACGCTGGTTGTGCCTGCGCAAGCCATATCGCCAGATTAAGCTGGAATAAAGGGTCTTTACATAATTCGTCAATATTCCGGTTCATATTTCACGCCTTTTGACGATTGGTCAACTATAGAACTATACGCCATATCTCCAATATATGCTTTTGCAGCAGGGTCAATATATTTCTGGATATTGCAAATAAGGCGATGGATTGTATTGCCACAAGTTCCTTTAGGTACAACAGCTATTAAATGTCTATCGGTAAGTTCTAAGAAAATCGGCTTCCATAGATGCTTATCAACGCCATAGACATGGACTTTCTTAAGTCCCAAACCTATGGGATTTCCCCACAATTTGAAACGATTATTTATCCGTCCAAAGGTTGATTTAATCCAGTAATCAAATGTTTCTACAGTTAAAGGTTCATTATATATTATTGAAACTGGAGCACCAATTAATTTCTGTAACTGCCCAGGCATCGTTATTGTCTCTTGATACAACGAATACCAAGCTTTATCTTCTGTCATCTTCATAAGTTCATCATAGATACGTAGTACATATAAAATGTGTGCCCGGTGATCTCTAAAATTTCCACTTCTGTTTGTCACCTTACCATTATCATAAAAATCATGACCACCGCGGCCTATTGGGGAAGGGAATCTTAACTGGCTTATGGCGTAAAGAGGAGAATATAATTCTTGAAGTGCATTTAACTTTTCTTTAACAATCGAAATTTTATCAACCAGTTTGAATTTTGAGGCTCTTCTTTCTACAATTTCAATCACGTCACCTTCATCAAGCGACAAAGAGATTTCTTTCTCTTCTTCATCCTCATGTTCGACAGCATCGCTGTCAATCTGGTAGATACTCTCGTGAACAAATAATAACGATACAAATCTATGAGGTTTACTTAATTCGGCAATCCTTTGCCATAAAATATTAAAGGTCATACCGCTAAGCCATACATGATCTAATTCTGACGAAGCAAGTACAACATCCCTTATCCACTTGTCGGATTTATCGCTAAGGTGAAGCGTATAAAACACAAAGTAGCGCGGCGTCATAACTTCAAGAAATCCCATATATTCATTAAGTTGTCTTGAGTCGAATACACGATATAAATTTTTGTCAATTTCTTGAATGTCTATTCCTAAATTACTTAGAATTTGTGTAATGTTTTTCTGGCTTGCACCATCACCAGCATGCTCAAGCATATAACTCTTCACTAATGGTTGTTTCATTTTACGCTGATCCAACTCTTCCATACGCTCGGCAGAGTATCCATCTAAATAGCGAATCATTTTTTCGCGAGAACTAATAGATTTAATTTCCCTCGAAATATTATTGGTTGTTGCCATTTACTTCACTCCATACTTATATATTGCTTCTCGCACCTTATTCAACTCTTCAAAGGTCAACTGTTCGCCTGCGGTTTCCAGAATTTCGTATTTCAGACGGTCAGGATTCAGCCCTTCAATCCTTCTCATCTCTTTTTCCTTTTCTTCTTCTTTAAATCGCTCGGCTTTTATTTCTACAATCAGCATTTTGCCATTTTTTCTTCTGACTAAAAAATCCGGGGCATAGTCATGATACCTGCCATCCTTACCTTTATATTCAAATAAAAATTCAGTTTTCTTATCATTGTCCATGCCACCCGTATAATAGATATCTTCTATGTCAACCGGGTTTTCATCTAACATTTCAAGAAGCCAGTTATAGAAGTCTATTTCAGGCGAAGAATCAAATTTATATGGGGTATAATGGAAGCCGAAGTCCTTCTTAAATTTGTCTTTGAATGCTTCCCATCTCAACAGATATTTCTCCTTATCCTTATGATATACTATCTCGGTTACATATACCGCTTTGCCATCTTTTTCTTCTTTATCAAAACCCTCAGGTTTAATTAGCGCCAGTGCGACTTCTATTTCTTCTTCGGTGATTTCATAATTTTGGATTTTTGCTTCGACCTGTTTTTTGATCTCAACTGCTTCGGTTTCAAGAATTTCACCATTGGGATATAAGTTCTTTAACTTTTTATAAATTGCCATAAGAGGAATACGATAAAGATTAGATAATTCAACTGCGAACGTGTAAGTATCCACAAAATCCTCAATGACTTCTATCTCTTCTTCATTGATTGGAATTAAGACTCCTTTCATTTCAGGGACTTCATCAAGGCTGTGGATAATCTTCGTAAATTTCTCTTTTTCTCTTTTGGTTTGATAGAATTCTATTTCGCTGATATTTAATTGCAGAGTTTTGGGTAAAATTCTTTGAATCTTCTTTTTTATCAAGACTGGCGGGATCTCAACTTTTCTTAAAATCAATCTCTCTTTTCTTATGTCTTGTGGAGTCCTATTTAACTCTTCAAGCGATTCACCGTAGGTCTCCCTCAGTTGTGAATCCAGAATTGCCACGTTGGCTTTTGATAAGTAAATTTTCGCTTTGTGAGTATTGTTTGGTGTCTGTCTTAGACAACGTGAGGCGGCCTGGAGACAGAAATTGTTGCTTGCCTTCAGTTCCCGAGCAAGGGCAGTTGCAAACAGGGATAAGCAGTTCCACCCTTCGGTTCCTTTGTTGACGAGCAGAAATATACGATAAGGCAGATAGATATCATTTATTCGGTTATCAAACAAATCCCTGACTTCTTCTTTGGATTCATTGTGAACTTCCAAGATAATTGAGGGGTCTAATCCGAGCTCTACCACCGTTTTTTCTACGATGGGCTTAGCATTTGCCAAATCTTCTATTTTGGGAAAATATAACGCCAGCTTGGCCGAACTACCATCAAAAATTTTAACATCTTTATAGTTTTTGAAAAAATCAATTATCACATCCCTTAAAAAATCTTTATCTGTGACTTCAGGATAAGATACGATATTGCCTCTTACTTCTTTTAGAATGCCGTCTTTAATACCTTGCGATAAACCATACCAATAAATAACATCTTTTAGAATCTGGCGTCCATAGTATGGAGTGCCGGTCGTATTGACTACTGCAAGAACATTCGTTTTCTCTGCAAGATAATCAACAGTCTGCCTGACACGCTTCAATTCCTTGCCCAGTGCCTGGCCATAAGTATGGTGTGCTTCATCAGAGAATATCGCAAGATGGGGCAAGGACGCGATAGTCTGGAGTCGCTGGTTGGCGATTAATTCTTTCCGCTCATCGGTGGCTTGCTCACCCCTTGTAAATAAATCTGCCTTTATATCTTCTTTTCTAATTCGTATTTTTTCGGTATTGGTGACAATAATATTGAAACTACTGCCTTTAATTATTGGGATATCCTTTTCGCCATCACGAGTATAAGTAAATTTTGTGGTTGTAATAAATTGTTTATAAAGTCTTTCTGGCAATATTTTTTCATAGGGAACATCTGACAATTCTTTTAATGCACCCAAGATTGTTTTGCCAGGTGCGAAAACCAAGGCATTCTTAACAAAATCAACCTCTGGATATTCGATGGCCATTGCAAATTCAGTGGCAATGATTGTGCCTATTAGAATAGTTTTACCAGCACCCATTGCCAATGCAAGAATATAGCTTGGATAAGCTAATGTGAGAGTTTCTCTGAGGGCTTCGAGGCTATATCTTCTGACAAAATCGTCATCATTTTCTATTTTTTTAAATATTGAACCCAACCCGCCACCGGTCAGGGCAATTTTTTTCCAATCTTCATCAGTTAGTCTAATGTTTAAAGCTTCCAAGAGGTCTTCACCTTGAAAATACTTTTTATACAAATCGAAGATGTGGGGTGTTTTTTCAATCAGTCTTAAATACCAATAGGTCTCCAGTGCTTCAAATTGCGCTTTGCGTAGAAAACGGTAAGTGTGGCTTTTTAAATCAAAATTAAAGTCAAGAATTTCGGACAGAGCTGCGTAATCAGAGGTATAGCTAGTCGTGCGCCATTCACCAACTTTGGATTTCAGCAAGCTATATAGAGACATAAAACCCTTCCAGTATAAGTAGTTTCTGTTTTGTCTTGATAGCGAAACTAATGACAAATCGCCCCTTATACATGGTCTATTTTATCCGTTTAAACCTTTATGTCAAGATAGCGTTTTATGTGAAATCTCTCGCTGGCAAGCCTTGCTAAGCCAGCTCGAAAAAATTCGCAAAATTCCATCAAAGGTATAGCGTGAAGGCGCTTTGATTCCAGAGATAAAAAAGCAGATTACAGTGATGAGAAAGAGTAGAAAGTAACAAGCAAGAGGGCAGAGAGAAAGAAATGAAATTATCCATTTATTTTTTAACCAAAAATAGAAAAGTAAGTAATACTAAAAATAGCGTAAGAAATATTAACCAGTAGCCTTGTATTTTTTGAGTCCCCTGAAATTGAAGGGAACTCTGAGAAGATTTTTCTTGCTTTTCAAATGTCTCAAGTAAACAAGTTAGAATTTTTTTGTTGATTTCGAAAGAGTCTTCCAATTTCTTTCTTAAAGTAGTTATTTCATTAAGGGTCTCCTCTGCAGGGCTACGAAGATCTTTCATTTTCTCAAACGACAAGATATTTTGTGTCGGTATTGAGTAATTGACTTTCGATAATTCATCAAAAATACCTGTAAATTTAGTATTAAGCTCAATCCCTTTTCTAAGACTTTCAAGTAGTTTATAATTTGGTATACTATTTATGGTGTCCTGTAAAGACTTAAGAAAATCTGATTTCAATAAATGTGCGGGTAAGCCCAAGGATTTAGTATAATCTAAAAATTCTTTTACGACAGCGTCAATTGGTAGAATAACTGCTCTTAATTCTTTTGTTAACTCATAGAGTGGTGATTGTATTGATAGTTTAAAATTTTCATAAAAGATTGAGGGGTCAGTGTAATTTACTTTAGGATAGTAATGATGCTTGGGATCAGTCCATTCTAACCAACTAAGGCATATTTCTTGAATAACTTCGACAGGCAAATGTGATAATTGTTCCAAAGTAAACGTTGGCTTATTGATAACTTTTGAAAGAACCAAATGCGTATATTTTTGAGCATCTAAGCCTGCATTTTTTTCCATTTCCCGGAAGTCACCGATAGTCAAACCACGCAACTCAATTTTCCCAAGATTTTTAATCTCAACTGCGCGAGGACCCTGAGGAGAGTGATCTATTTTAATTCTTATTCTTTTTTCTTTAGAATTTAAATTCATAATAAATAAGTATAGCTATTTTTTCTAATTAAGCAACAAAAATTTAGACCCATAGACCGAAAGGCTTAAATGGTTAGCTGAATAAGTGAAGCGCCTTTTATGCCTTTCGGTCGCTTCTTTTGAGTCTCCTAAGGTTTGCTTTTTCTGTAAAAAGTTTGTTCGCGGCACAGACAGGCGAACTCTAAAAACCCGAAAAACAACCCCAACCATAGGTTAAGGCGAAAAACATAAAAGAGTCTTTCAGAACAAGTTTGCCTCACGCATTAGTGAGTTTGCCTTGCCCTTTCAGACCCCGATGCTAACAAAGTAACCTCACTTAGTTCGGTTCTTTTAGATTCAAACGGATTAAAGCGAATGCAAACAGACAATGACTTGTTAGCTCGGGTTTCGGATTAAAGATCTTCAATCCTCAGTCATTTAAGTTTTTCGGTCTTCGACTTGTTTTTCTCCACACGAGAAACCACCAGCGGGTTTCACTCCTGCAACCAGAGGTAATGTAATGTAAACATTTGTAAGGGCTTGACGTCATTCAGCCCATTTAAAAGGAGATGGTTAAATTCACAAACGATAATAATGAGTTGCTTAGGTTGTTGAAGCAGTTGGTTAATCAGGGACATAATAATGGCAGTAAGGCTTTGTCTAAGGAGCCAAGCAGAGGAAATGAGCAAGGCAATGGAAAAGAGCCGCTTATTCCGAGAGCTTTGTTCAGAGAGCTCGTGGAGTTGCAGAACGAGACTCAAATGAGTATAAGGGCGATGCTCTGGCTGGCGGTTAGAAGGTATATAGACAGTGAAAGAAGTAATGATGAACACATTTGGATCAATGGGATAAAATATCCCATACCAGAAAGGAATCGGATTCCTTGAAATGGCTATTCAAAAAACTTGAAAGGAGGTGGTTAAATTCATGCAAGCAGAAGACTATTTGGAGATTTTCCGGGTTGCTTTCAAGAACATTGGCGAGGGCGTTGATAAAGAGCGCGTTGCCATTGCAGTGATGCAGGAGATGGGTAAAGATAAAAGAATGCAGTTAGCTTTACAGCAACGCGAGCAAGGAAGACAGCAGCAGCGAGCAACAGCTAAACAGATTGCGTTTTTAAAGACTTTGGGCGTTTTAGTTAGTTATGACATAAGCAAGCAGAAGGCGGCTGAACTTATTGACAAGGTTAAAGCAAGTAACCCGAGGCAAAGGTAAGATAAGGATTGTTTATCCCGTTAGAGAAAATCGCCAATTTAAACCAGTGGTTATTCCCGAATGAAGCAAAGGGTAGCTTAACACTGCCATCGCGTGTTCTTGCTGGAATACAGAGTTCTCTAACGGGATTTGTTTTTTTCTTTTTTCCTTTCCTTTTTTGTTTTTGGCAGAAATCTGTAGATCTTAGGTGACTTAGTGATGGCCAGGGTTCTCTATAAAACGAAATTGTGAATTAGCAGTGGCCTCAACATCTAACGTTTCCCCCCAGAGATTGAAACGCTCATGGTCCGGCTTTTTCCAGAATGATCCAATGGAATTATCGTCTTTGAAAGCATCTAAAATAGCCGGGGAATTTATTATTTTCAGGTAAACATATTCAGCTATGAGCTCGGTCTGAAATGCACGTAGAAAAGCAATTTTTTCTCTATCTTTTTCATCATAGTTTTTGAGTATGTCCGAAAAGTCATTTAAGTGCTCAATTCCGCTTCGCAAATCAAAGATTTCACCTAATAAATTAGTTATATTATTAGACCTGGACAGGAAAGTTTGGCATCGGTGAACAAATTGCCTTTTGGTTTTACCCGTCTCGGGTTTGATGACAGCTTCAATTGCCCTGACAAACTGGTGCAGTCTATCACCAGCTAAAGGTTCACGCAAACCATTGAGGTATTTATCAAAACCTCTTTTGAGTCGTGAGTAGGTATTGGGTATGCTGTAGATGTTAGTGATTGTTTTAGAGATGTTTATTGCACTTGCGATGATGTCTTTATTGATAGGTTTTGGACGGGCATGGAGAATTCTATAATGAGCGAATAATGATGAATTTGTTCTGATTTCTATTTCGTTGTTTTTGTTTGAGCCTGTTAGTAGAAAACCTCTGTCGTTACAACGTGCAACGCCATGAAGTAACAATGAATAGAAAAGCTCGGTAACCTTCGTTTCTAATGCTTTATTTTCATGGTCTAGCATTACTATGTTTGCTGAAGGCTGCGTGGCAATTATTAAGAAATCATTTTTTAAGAATTCCTCGGCCTTGATACTGCCTAACCATTCTTTCCAGGTATCAGACATAGGAAAAAGAGGACTAAAGAGAAACCAGAGATTTTCGTCTATCTGTAATGGTTCCTTAAGGTCATTTGAAACCCATGTAGAGATTGAAAGACAGCCGAATTTATGGTTTTCCTTAATTGAAAATTCAGGCATGTTGATATTATATGGGTTATTATGAAATGGTCAATATGATGATGCAAGTGACAGTATATTATAGGCCAATGGATTAAAAGAAATTAAGAATGACGAAAGGTATATAAAGGCTTGATGACTGGGCTTTTTAAGGAGGTGGTTGAATTCGAGATGGATTCTGAACAGAATGGCGCAAGGCCGAGTTCGAATAAGGCGATGAGCGAAAAGCAAAGAGGCTACATAGAGCGACTTTTATTTGATAAGAAGGTTGACGAGAACTATAAACAGATTGTTAAAAATGTCTTGCAGAATGGTTTGAGTAGTTTGCAGGCAAGTAAGATTATTGATTTTTTGAAAGCTTGCATTGAATTTAAGAACAGCTTTGGTGGAATTAATATTGCTGATAAAAATGGCGATGTTTTTAGAAAAAGCCCGTTTGGGAAAACGCCTGAGAAAGTTATTGAGCAAAAAGGGAGTCAGTTAAAAATTTAAAGTTGAGCGATGAACTTGACAATTTGCTTTTTTTTAGTTAGAGTATACTGTGGTAGTTGATTATTTGAGTAAAGGTTGGGTTGTTAAGAAGCTTGATGAAACAACCCAAGGAATTCCTCAAATAGTCTGTTGTTTTGAACGTCTAAATCAGCTAAATAGAAAATCGCTTGATAAAATCGTAAACATATCAATTCAGAATTTAAAGAACAAATTTCCTGACCTTAGAATTGCAGCTAAAAGTAAGTTTCTTCTCTTTGGTAAAAGTGTTGAAATAAAAGGAGTGCCTTTGGAGGCGGTTAAAAGTGGTTCGTTTTGTGTTAGGTTAACTACCAAGAGAATCTATGTTGAAGTTCATGGCCTTGATTCTGCGACTGTATTGAATTGCCTTGTATGATGTTCGATTTCGCTTCCTTTTTTCGCGAAGGATTTAAAATTACAGAAATGCAGCTTTATATTGACAAGGGATGTTTTTTTAAATAGAGTGAACCATGGCAATTGATTTTACCAGAAAGGGCTGGCTTCCAAGGAAATGTAAGAAAACGCCTGGCGAACTTGAAATTTATATTGAGCGTTCTATTCCATTGCATAAGAAGTCACTCGATGAAACCGTAGAGTTTTCTGTCCAAAGATTAAAAAACGAGTTTCCTAATTTTAAGATAGAAATCCAGCATATACGGAAACTTTTTAGTAGGAGCATTGAAATAACTGGCAAGTCTTTTAGAACTTATGAAGAAGGCGTGTTTTGGATTAAATTTACTTCCAAGAAGATTTATGCTAAAATTCATGGCCTTGATCCTGATTCTGTGATGAATTGTTTGATGTAGATTTTTATATTCCTATTTGATTGATTTTTTTCTACTCATTATACTATCCCCGTTTGTGAAGCCTGAAGTACAGAGGAAATTGGTTTGTGCGAACGACAAAAATGTTAAGAGCCGGGAGTTGACCCCGGCTCCTGGTTGATCTATTGATAATGACTGATTCAGTCTAAATAACATTATTTTTTGGATTGGTTTTTTCCATTTTCTCACTGTTTTCTCAACACAACATCATCAACTGCAAATTCGGCTGAGCTCGAAGTAGCCCAGCCATGCAATTGGAAATGTAGTTCGGCATTACCACTTTGAGGAAAAGTAAGCGTAGTATCAATAAACTGCCAAGTTTCTGAATGAGAAGGCGTAGGTGCCCAAAACCAATTGCCATTCAAATTTATTACAGGGTCTAGGATTGTCTTAGTGGAGTCATAAGTATCATGAGTATCTTTCTCACGAATCCAGAAGGAAAAATAATAAGGCGTATTAGCTTCGATATAGATTTGATACCCAGAATTCTTGATGCTTGCATCATAGTATCCGCTCCCTGTAGGAAAACTGAATTTAGCACAAAACGAACCGCTATGGGGATTCGTTGACGACGAACTCCAGCCGGATGGGTATTGGTAAGGATTCCAATAATTTAGTCCTTCCTCAAAGCCTGGATTTTTTACTAGATTTCCGGAGCCACCGCCATTATTAACAATAACTGTAATCGTTGATGAAATTCCTTCATTTTCAGCCGCATCGTAGGCTTTGGCATAAATGGTGTGCGATGAACTGTCTTGCAAGGAAGTAGTTGTCCATGAATAGCTGTATGGTTCTGATGTAGCAGTCGACACAGCAATACCGTCAATATAAAATTCAAGTTTTTCAACACCTATATTATCAGTAGCATCAGCAGTGATATTGACAGTGCCGCTCACCACTGCGTTATTGGCAGGATTGGTAATCTGTACATCAGGTGGTTCTTTATCGCCACCGCAACTAATCCAAAGCATTGCACAGATAATGGTTACTCGGCAGATTTTTTTCATTTTTCCTCCTTTTCTTTGCTCTGTAAATAGTATTGTCGTAAAAGCTGACGACTTTTTTATGATTGGTTATCTCCTTGTTTGAACATGTCGAAGACTTTTTTACATTAACCTTTTGTCTGATTCAACAAGCCTAATACTATTTTTCAATGTGGATAATGAAAGTCTTGATTGTAGAAGATGAGTTGTTAAAAGCAGCCGGTTTTATTGTGTATATGCAATCATCAGAATCAGTGCCTCCGTCAGAATAAACAGTTACGGTATTTTTAACTTGGCAATCGACGCCCGTTGTGTTAAAGGCATAGAAAACATCGTTGTGGACTATTTCTTCTTCATGTGCTGGAATTAGAGACTCACCTACATATAGGTCAGTTTCAACAACCTTTCCTTGAAAAGGCCCGCTGAGAATCTCTTCTCTTGCGTGTATTCTTGTAATTTCGACCTCGCCGCCCATGTTTGTGACAGTTACTGTCCAAGTGCCGTAAGTCCCGTGATTTAGCACTGAAGGACTGATATCATTTTCTGTTGAGATGGGTCCGGGTTTTTCCTTACTACAGTTAATAGTAAGAATCAGAGAAGCGAGTATTGCCATGGATATCAGTGTGCTCTTGTTTTGCATCTTTCCTCCTTAGACTTAGATTTTTGTTGCTATTCCGATTTTTGCTGTAAAAATATTTAATGTTCCGGCTTCACCGAAAATCAATCCATAAGAAGCTTGAACCGGCATCCCGAGATTCGGAGAAAGTGAAATAACCAAACCACCCAAGCCGCAAAAACCAAAGTATGTCTCAGATTCACCACCGGCAGACAGAATGTGCAAGTTGGGTCCAAAGCCAACAAATGGCACAGTTACAGCGGAAGGGAATGCGAACTTAAACGTGAAAGAAGGTGTAAAATCTGAAACACCTTCGCCTTCCACGCTTCCGGTCCAGAAACTAAGATTCGGTGTCAAATTGAAATTCCCGGTCACATTGATATCAACAAAGCCGTTTAAGGTGAAGCCCGAAACCCCCGATTCCGCCCAATAGTGGCCAAAACCCAATAGGCCACCAATATTTGTTGCATGTGCCTTTGGCAGTACAAAAGCACAGATTATTGACGATAGGACTAAGAGTTTTTTCATTTTAAGCCTCCTGTTTGATGTTTTGCACCTGAAAGACCTGTTTGTTTTGCTGGCCGGTGCCGCCACATGTTTTTGACTTAGAATGCAAAGTTATCATTCAGAGGCGCCTCCTTTCTTTCAAAGCCTTACATTATAATCACTATAGTGATAGTTGTCAAGAGTTTTGTCGCACATAGATTATAGATTAAATATTGAGGCCGAATAGAATGTGTCATGGTAGAAAAAACTATTTTACGAAAATTCGGTAAAAGGATAAAGGATTTAAGGAAAATCAACAGGATGTCCCAGGAGAAGCTTGCCGAGAAGGCTGATTTGAGTCTTACGTTTGTTGGTTACTTGGAAAGGGCGGAAAAGAGTCCGACGCTTCCTACATTGGTTAAAATTGCCGAAGCTTTCAATATCTCCTTGGCTGAACTATTAAGCTTTCCGGGCGATAAGAAAACTGGCGATGTAAAGGCTCAGATCCTTGATACAGCGACCGAGATTTTGGAGCAGGCTCTGGAACAGGCTAAAAGATTACAGAAAGATAAATAACGAAGTGTTTAACTATAACCATCAGGGGCTTTAGGTTAATATAAGATTCTTAATAGATTTGGAAATAATGTCTGAAGTGTTTGTATTGAGGATATTGAGAGTAGGGTTGTAGGTTATTGATGGATTGAGGGAAGGTAGTTGGGTTTATTTTATAATTTTGTGGGGGATGAGATTTAGATTTTGATATATTGAAGGGTTTTGAGAGTAACTGAGGGTTGTATTATAGCGAGAAGTAAGAGTGGTTTGAGTAGTTCGGTGGAGCGGATAGATATTGTTATGCGAGTAATAAGTATGTGTTGGTAGACGAATGAAACCATCCTTTGCCGGTAACTGTCTTTTGCTGGGTCACGGGGGACCAGAAAAGCGTAAAAGGCGCTCTTGCTAACCGCCGAGCTAACCTTTTAGGCTTTTCGGTCTATAGATAGTGGATTCTTTCCTTTCAACAGAGGTTGAAATGTAGGGAATTTTAAAAATTCCCCAATAGGTAAAAGTTGAAAGGAGGTGGACAAGAAGATGAAACGAGAAACGAATTACGACGAGATGGCTAAAGCGGTAATTCAGCGTTTGGTCGATAAGGAGTTGTACAGGAATGACAACGATTTGGACATGCTAAGAGAGTTTGCTAAAGGGTTCGAAAGAGCTAATCCTGAGGCGTCTTTGATACCCGAGTCTTTGATCAGAGAGCTTGTTGAGTTGCAGAGAGATACGAAGTTGTTTATTAGAGACATTGTTCGAGTAGCAGTTAGACGATTGTTAGATAAGGAGATGAGTGATGAAGATGAAAAGTGTGTATACGTTGATGGCAAGAAGTGGCCTTGGCCTTTGCCTGAGTGTTGCCGTATTTGATTTTTTTGTTTTTTTTGATTTCTTTTTTTAATTG
>Ga0172365_10001052_pt1 | contig 19588 bp, 16 predicted proteins | sample LakKivSesite48cm_FD_114535 | JGI IMG/M metagenome (GOLD analysis project Ga0172365, IMG submission 114535) | Sediment microbial communities from Lake Kivu, Rwanda - Sediment site 48cm | ecosystem: Environmental > Aquatic > Freshwater > Lake > Sediment | place: Rwanda: Western Province, Lake... | reverse complement strand
GTGCCAGTCTTGGGATTGGGCATTAAACCCCTTGGACCCAAAATTTTCCCTAACTTAGAGACCTGCGCCATTATGTCCGGAGTCGCAACCGCTTTATCAAAATCTAACCAGCCCTCCTGAATTCTTTTAATCAAATCTTCCGCGCCAACATAATCCGCACCCGCCTCCTTAGCCTCTTTCTCCTTTTCTCCTTTGGCAAAAACTAAGACCCGAACCTTCTTACCCAAGCCATTGGGAAGCATTACCACGCCCCGAACCTGCTGGTCCGCATGTTTGGGGTCCACCCCTAACCGGAAAGCGACCTCTGCAGTTTCATCAAATTTGGCAGATTTAAGTCCACAAAGAAGCTCTATGGCTTGCTCAGGATTATATAGCTTAGACCGTTCCAGCTTGGCTTGCAAAGCTCTATATCGTTTCCCTATATTTGACATCCCTTCCTCCTTAAACTATCTGAATCCCCATACTGCGCGCAGTCCCTTCAATTATTTTTATCGCCTGCTCCAAATCAGTGGTATTTAAATCCGCTAGCTTCAGCTTGGCAATCTCCCGAACCTGGTCCTTACTCACCTGTCCAACTACCATCTTTCCCGGCTCGTTTGAGCCTTTGGCTATCTTTGCAGCTTTCTTGAGTAAAATTGAAGCAGGCGGACTTTTAGTGATAAAAGTAAAAGACCGGTCCTGATAAACCGTCACCACCACTGGAATTAAAATCCCTGGCTCCAACTTTGAGGTCAGGGCATTAAACTTCTTGATGAACTCACCGATATTTACCCCCTGTTGACCCAAAGCTGGACCAACTGGCGGGCTGGCGGTTGCCTGACCCGCTGGCACCTGTAATTTAACCTGGGCAATTACTTTTTTCATCTTCTATCCCCTCAAGTTTTTTCCACCTGGGCAAAATCCAACTCCACTGGTGTCTGCCGACCAAATATGCTCACCAAAACCCGAACCTTGCCTTTATCCGGTTTGACCTCGTTCACTATCCCATTAAAATTGGCAAAAGGACCATCAACCACCCTGACCACATCTCCTCGCTCTAACACCTCCTTGGGCCTGGGCTTTGCCGAGCCCTCCTTAATTATCCGGGCAAGCTGTTCCGCTTCAGCTTCCGGGATGTTCGGCGCATCCAGAGTCCCGCCAACAAATCCAGTGATTTTAGGAGTGCCTTTAACCAGAGCATAGCTCTCTTCATCCATCATCATCTGCACCAAGATATATCCCGGATAAAACTTCCGATGGCTCACCTTGCGCTTCCCGCCCACTAACTCCACCACCTCTTCACTGGGAATCAGCACCTCTCCGAACCTTTCCTGCAGTCCCATCTGCTTAACCCGCTCCTCTAAAGCCTGCTTAGCCTTCTCCTCAAACCCAGAGTAAGTGTGAACCACATACCATTTTAGTTGTTTTTCGCTCATCGCTTTTCTCTCTACTTGAAAATCAAAGTTATGAAGATAAAGTCAAACAGTTTATCAAAAACATAGATAATCACGGTAACCAAAAGCGACATCAGAACCACTACCAAAGTTGAGCCTTGAAGCTCCTTGCGATTTGGCCAGCTCACCTTTTTGGTCTCCACTACCACCTCATTGCCAAACTCCTGGGTCCTCTGGTTGCGCAAGGAAAATTGAACCACACCAAAACTTATCCCTAATGCCAGAATCGCAAATAAACTATTCAAAGAAATTGGACCTAAATTATTAGGCAAATTCGCCACCAATCCAATGGTCTGGAAAAATTGCCAGAGCACGAACCAGAGCAACAGCCCCAAGAGATAAAAGCTATATAGTGCTATCCTTTCATTGGTCAAAAACATCTTGTCTCCTTGATTTAACTGGCAGGCCAGGAGGGATTTGAACCCCCAACCGCCGGATTTGGAGTCCGATGCTCTAGCCGTTGAGCTACTGGCCTAATTAAATTCACTTTAACTCCTTATGCAAGGTATGCTTACCGCAACGCCAGCAGAACTTCTTCAATTGAATTCGGTCCGGAGTATTCTTCTTGTTCTTGTTAGTAGAATAACTCCTTTCCTTGCATGCTTCACAGGCTAAAGTAATAATAATCCTCGCATCTTTCGCCATTCATTACTCCTCTGCGCTTAATTCTTTTTTCTTTCTTCTTTTCTTAAGCCCAAGGCCGGAATTGAACCGGCGACCACCTCCTTACCAAGGAGGTGCTCTACCGACTGAGCTACTTGGGCATAAAAACTATAAAACTATCCTTCCCCTTTTTACAAACTAACTATTATAGCAGAAAAAAATAAAGAGGCAAATCCTGGAGCGGGAAACGGGGATTGAACCCGCGACCCTCAGCTTGGAAGGCTGATGCTCTACCAATTGAGCTATTCCCGCTCACGAATGTTTGACTGCCTTTATTTTATATTCTACTCAAAAATTATTTTCTTTCAAATAATGGTGGAGGGGGGAGGATTCGAACCCCCGTAGCCTTTTGGCGGCAGATTTACAGTCTGCTCCCTTTGTCCACTCGGGTACCCCTCCGCTAAATAAATTTCAAATCTCAGATTTCAAAGCTCAGATTTCAAAGAGAGCTGGTGGTAGGAATTGAACCCACGACCTGCTGATTACAAGTCAGCCGCTCTGCCAACTGAGCTACACCAGCTTTGGTTATCTTAATTCTAATTAAAAAGCCCGTTCTGTCAAGTAATTGAGCCAGCGGGAAATCATCCCTCTTTGGCTTTTAAAAACTCGGAAATCCTCTCAAGACCATCTTTGATTCTCTCTATCTCCACCGCATAGCTGAACCGAATATATCCCTCTGCATTTTTCCCAAAATCTATCCCCGGGGTCACCCCTACTTTGGCTTGTTCCAGAAGCTCAAACGCAAATTTATAAGAATCATCACAAAAATTCTTAGCGTTTGCCAGAACATAAAAAGCCCCGGTTGGCTCCTTAGTGATGCCAAATCCCAGGCGCTTTAATGCCTGAACCATAAATTTCCTTCGCTGATTAAAAATCTCCCTCATCTTCTCCACCTCTGGCTCTGCGTCTTTCAGCGCACTAATCCCTGCCCATTGAACAAAATCCGCAGTGGAGATAAAAAAGTTCTGAGCTATTTTTTGAAGCGGTCTGACAAAATTCTTGGGCACAATGCAAAAGCCGATTCTAAAGCCGGTCATCGCATATCTTTTGGAAAAGCCATTTAAAACAATTGCTTTATCACTAAATTCCAAAATAGAATGCTCCTTTCCCTCATAAACCAAGCCATGATAAATCTCATCTGAAATCACCAGCGGACCCAATTCCGCAATTCTTTGCATCCGCGCTGGCTCTAACAATTGACCAGTGGGATTGCTCGGAGAATTAATCACAATGGCTTTTGTCCGACTGCTAATTCTTTCCTCAATCGCTTCTGGCTCAAGCTGAAACCCATCTCTTTCATAAACCGGCACCGAGACCGCTTTCCCCTGAAGATAATCTATCATATTAGGATAACAGGCATAACCCGGGTCAGAAACAATTACCTCCTCCCCAGAATTAAGAATCGCGCTGAACACTAAAAACATCGCTGGAGAAGTGCCGGGAGTCACGATAATCTGGCCCGGGGCAACCTGGACCTTATATCTTTTCCAGTAATCCTCTGCAATCGCCTCTCTTAATTCCGGTATGCCCAAAGAATGAGTGTATTTAGTCCTTCCTTGCTCAAGCGCTTTTTCTGCAGAGCGGATGATGCAAGCCGGGGTGGGAAAATCTGGCTCGCCCACTGCCAGCATAACCACATCCTCGCCTGCTTTCTCCAGTTCCAGCGCCCTATCAATCACATCCATCACGATAAAGCTGGGAATCTCTTTTGCACGGTCAGTGAGCCATTCTTTCATAGTGAATGGGATTTTAATCAGAGATTAGGCTTCTGTCAAAATCCTGAAATTAACCACCGGAAAAAAATCTCAAAAGTTGAATTCTCTCTTGACCAGTGCTCCAAATCCACCTAAACTAAAAGTAGATGATTATTGAATGTCCAGAATGTGGAAAGAAATATAAGCTGGACCCGGAAAAGATTCCAGAAAAAGGCGCTAAAATCACCTGCCCAGCCTGTAACCACAGCTTTATGGTGCGTAAGAAAAAAGAAACCGAGACCCCGCAGGTCAAAGCGCCTGCCTGTGTTATTTGCGGTAGCCCCTCCACTCGGGTGCTTCAAGGCGACCCGCCGATGCTCCTCTGCGAGGCTTGCTTTGAGAGGGAAAAAGAAAAAAAGAGAAGATTTCTACCTGAGTCCAGCTTTGAAACATCCGGGCAAAAGCAGGAACCAGAGCCAACTAAAACCGAAGAAGCTGGTTCAGAATTTGAGGCTGCCCCTGAGTCAAAAGTCCAAAGCCCGGAATCACAAGATTACTTTGATAGCTTTGCGGAAATACCGGACCTGGGCGATTACCAGACTGAAGAAAAGCAGGCAACATTTACCGGCTCAGAAGCTATGCCCGAGAAACCAGAGCAAAAGATAATTACTCAAGCTAAACAGCCAGAAATGCCTGCTTTTGATGAAACCGGGTTTGAAACTCCCTCCTCAGAGACCGGGCCCGGGCCTGAAGCCAAATCTGAACCATTAGAAGCCAGCTTCGCTCCTGCTAAGAAAACTTTGGAAAGCGAGGAGTTTATCTTTTCTTCCAAAGAGCTTTCTCATCTGGAAGAAACCGCTCCCACTGAAGCCAAGCCAGAGCCTCCAGCTCCTCAGCCCAGGGTTTCTGAACCGAGCATTCCGCGCACTCAAGAACCGCTAAAGACCGAGACCGAGCTGGAAAAAGAGATTTTTGGGGAATTAACTCAACAGCCAGAAAGAGTGGCGGAAAAAATTAAAACATTTAAATCCAGAAGAATTCCAATCAAAATCCCGAAAAAGGCTCTGCTCGGTCTCATCATTTCTATCTTGGTTTTAGTGGGAGGATATTTTCTTTTCACGAGTCAAGCCTTTCATTCTTTCTCTGAGGGATTCAAGACCAGATTAGCGAGCAAGCCAGAAAAACCCGCGGAAGCGCCTCAGGTCTTGAGTGAGGAGCAGGCTCAGCTGGTTAGGAATCATCTGGCGCTGGCAGAGGAGTTTTATAAGCTGGACACTAAAAATGGCTATCTCAAATCCTTGGCAGAGATTCGCTCCGCATTAAAAATAGACCAGAACTCAAATTCCGCGAGGGCTTTAGAAGCACTGGTTTCTGCTTTTTCTGCTTATCGGGAGCCTAAATGGGTGTTGATAAATAAAGCCAAACTGCTTTTAAAAAAAGCTGAGCCCAGCCTTTTAGCTCAACCAGAACCGCAGATGGTTCAAGTCCTGATTTATCTGATAGAGCAAGATTATTCCTCTGCCCAGGTGATAGTCAATAGATTGTTAGAAAATTACCCGAACCTGGCTTTGGGCTACTGGGCTTTAGCCAAAATCCAATTATCTGGCGCATTAAAAAATTATGAAACCGCGGAATCAAACTTAATTAAGGCTCTGGAGCTTGACCCCAAGCTCGCTATAGCTCGTCTGGAATTAGCAGAGCTTTATTATTCTAAAAAGCAATATCAGACCGCTCTGGAACAATATCAAGAGCTTGTAAAAATCTCGCCCGAGCGAACTGAATTGGGCGCAAAAATTATGGAAATTCAGAGCATCCTAGAAAAGATGAGGCAAAAGCCTGAAGAGCAAATTGCTAAGCCGGGCCTGCTTTTAGTTCCCCCACCCGAGCCAACTGCTCAAACCACGGATTCCACCAGGCTCAGCCCAATGCCAGAAACCAGCCAGACCATTACCTCACAAGCCCACCCACCACCAGCTTTGAAAATTGATTTTGACCAGGAGGTAAAAAATTATCTACTTAAAATCATCTCTCAAACTCAAGCGCCCTTGAGCCGTGTTCCTGCTTCCATTACACCGGAACAACCTACTCAACCCCTGCCCACTGCTCCGGAGCGCCCCCCTGAAGAAGCGGAATAAATTTTAGCCCAGATAAAAAATCAGATATATCCTGCGACCTTGTCTCCTACCTCAGAGGTGCTTAATCCCATTTGACCAGCAGACATAGATTTTATATGCTTCTGAATCGTCTTTATTATTGCCCGCTCTATGGCAAGCGCGGGTTCTCGCTCGCCCAGATGCTCTAACATCATCATCCCGGCTAAAATCGCAGAGAGCGGATTGATAACTCCTTTGCCAGTATATTTAGGCGCGCTTCCTCCAATCGGCTCAAACATACTAACTCCTGAAGGATTGATATTCCCCCCGGCCGCAATTCCCATTCCGCCTTGAATCATCGCGCCCAAATCCGTGATTATATCCCCGAACATATTATCCGTGACAATCACATCAAACCATTCTGGATTTTTCACCATCCACATCGTGGTCGCATCTATATGCGCATAATCGGTCTTTAGGTCCGGATATTCCTTTGCGACCTCGTAGAACACCCGCTCCCATAAATCCCAGGCAAAAGTTAAAACATTGGTCTTGCCAGATAAGGTGACCTTCTTTTGCTTATTCCTCTTCTGACAAAGCTCAAAGGCAAACCGAACGCATCTCTCCACACCTTTTCTGGTGTTGATTGAGACCTGTATCGCTACCTCATCTTTAGTCCCTTTTTTCAAAAACCCGCCACTGCCAGTATAAAGTCCCTCAGTGTTCTCCCTAACCACCAACAAATCAATATCCTCTGGCTTTTTATCTTTCAAAGGACAATCTACCCCGGGATATAGCTTCACCGGCCGAAGATTGATATATTGGTCTAACTCAAATCTGAGACGGAGCAAAAGCCCTTTCTCCAAAATCCCGGGCTTTACCTCTGGATGACCTATTGCTCCTAAATAAATCGCAGACACCTTCTTAAGCTCCTCTAAAACTGAATCCGGCAGAACCTCTCCGGTGCGCTTGAACCGCTCTCCTCCCAAATCATATTCAATCCAGTTAATTTTATATCCAAACCTCTTGGAGGCGCTCTCTAAAACCTTTCTGCCTTCTCGGATGACCTCGGGTCCGGTGCCATCCCCACCAATCACCGCTATTTTATAACTCTTCATTGGCTTTCCTTGATTTTAGTTTTTAAATAGGGAATCAACCCGCCGATTTCTATTAGCTTGAGCATAAACTCCGGAATCCGCTGGGCTTGAAACTTTTTTCCGCTGGTCAGGTTAACTATCATCCCGGTCTCAAGTTCCACCTCTAACTCATCTCCGCTATTACATCCCTCAACCGCGGAATCCGCCTCTAAAAGCGCTAAGCCCGTATTAAATCCATTTCTATAAAATATCCTTGCAAAACTCTTGGCAATAACCAGATTTATCCCCGAGGCTTTAATCGCAATTGGCGCATGCTCCCTACTGGAGCCACTGCCAAAATTTTTCCCAGCTACCAAAATATCCCCGGGTTTAACTCTTTTAAAAAACTCTGGCTCAATCCCCTCCAAACAATGCTCTGCTAAAACCATTGCGTCCGTGGTATCTAAATACCGGGCTGGAATAATAATATCTGTGTCTATGTCATCTCCAAATTTATGCGCCCTGCCTCGGATTTTCATTTTTTCATCCCCTCAAGTATTTTAACACATCTTGGACAACATTCCGGATATTTATCTTCCTTTTCAGTTAGCTCAGTAGAATAAGTCCAACACCGTTGACATTTTTCTCCAGGCGCCTTGACCAGCTTAATTTTAAGCCCGGAAAACTCCTGACTCTGATACGCGGACTCCAGGTCCTTTGCAAACCTGACCGAAGACACCAAAAATAACCTTGCCAGATTCTCCTCCCCCTCTGCGACCTGATTAAACCCCTCCAGAAACCGCTCCAACTTATCCTCTGCTTGAACCTGAACCTCTGCGTCCAGAGGATGACCAATCCCTGAATTCTTATCCTTTTGCGCAAGGTCCAAAACCTTGAAAACCTCCTCCCGAACCTTGAGCAATTTCTCAAATTGCTCTAAGAGCTTCTCATCTGCCCATTCCTTTTTATCATCTGGAAAGTCCAGCAAAAAAATAGATTCTTTCCTCTCCCCAAGCACTGGCAGTTCTTGATAAGCCTCCTCCGCAGTAAAACTCAACACCGGCGCCATTAACCGAAGAATCGCATCTAACGCTAACCAAAGTGCGCTCTGGGCGCTTTTTCTCGGCTTTCCATTCTTTGCCTCGCAATAAAGTCTATCCCGGACTATATCCACATAAATCGCGCTTATATCCACTGCGCAAAAATTATTCAAAAGATGATAAACTAAATGAAACTCAAAATCCTGATAAGCCTGCGTTACCCTCTGCTTGAACTCTTCCACCCGAGCAATTAGCCACCGGTCAATTAAAAACATCTCCTCCAGTGGCACAAGCTCCTTTGCCGGGTCAAAATCATAAAGATTACCCAAGAGATACCGAATCGTGTTCCTCACCTTGCGATAGGTCTTGACAATCCCGTCCAGAATATCAAAGTCCACCCGGATGTCATTCCTGAAATTTTCCGCACTGACCCACATTCGGATAATCTCCGCACCATACTTTTCAACTATCTGGTCAATGGCAATATAATTCCCCGCGCTTTTAGCCAACTTTTTTCCCTCTCCATCCACTACATATCCATGGGTGAGAACCATCTTGTATGGAGGCTTGCCTCTGGTGCCAATTGCGCAAAGCAGGGTGGAATGAAACCATCCCCGATGCTGGTCCGAGCCTTCTAAATAAAGCTCACAGGGCAGACCCAAATCCGGGTTCTCTTCCAGCACCACCGCATAGCTTACCCCGGAATCAAACCAGACATCCAAAATATCATCCTCTTTTTCAAACTCATTCTTTTTACAATTCGGACAGCTAAATCCCTTGGGCAAAAGCTCTTTAGCGCTCTTTTCAAACCAGATATCACATCCATATTGCTCAAATAAATCCGCGACCCGCTCCACTAAATTTGCCTCCAGAATCACCTGTCCACAGTTCTTGCAATGAAACGCAATAATCGGCACCCCCCAGAAGCGCTGACGGGAGATGCACCAATCCGGTCTGGTCTCCACCATCCCATAAATCCGCTCTTTTCCCCATTCCGGGTCCCATTTCACCGCTTGAATCGCGGAAAGAGATTTTTCTCGGAGCTTATTCTTCTCCATAGAGATAAACCATTGAGGAGTGCTCCGGAAAATAATCGGGTCTTTGCTTCGCCAGCAATGAGGATATTGATGCGTAATCTGCTCCTCTGCCAAAAGCGCGCCTAATTCTTTTAGCTTCTGATTCACCGCTTTATTGGCAGAAAAGACAAATTGCCCCGCAAAATATCCCACCTCGCTCGTGAACCGACCCTCATCATCCACCGGTGAGTAAATCGGAATCCCATACTGAACCCCGCTCTCATAATCCTCCTGACCATGACCCGGGGCAATATGCACCACGCCTGTGCCCGCCTCCAAAGTCACATAATCCGCTAAAATCGCGACTGAATCCCGGTCATAAATCGGATGCTTGAAAACCAGCTTTTCCAGCTCTTTGCCTTTGAACCTCTCCAGCACTTCATATTCCAGCTTCAGTTGGCTCATCACTAAACTGACAAGCCCTTCCGCCAAAATATAAATAGCCTCCTTGGTCTTGACCGCTAAATAATCAAACTCCGGATGAACCGCAACCGCTAAATTAGCAGGAATGGTCCAAGGGGTGGTGGTCCAAATCATTATATAAACCTGCGCCAGGTCTTCTAACTTTAACAGCGGAGCATAAGCAGGGCTATCTTTGCCTTTATCCTTCTGCCAGCGGAACCGAACATAAATTGAGGGAGAGCTTTTCTCCTTATATTCCACCTCTGCCTCTGCCAATGCGGTTTTACAGGTCGCGCACCAATAAACCGGCTTCTTTCCTAAATAAACATTTCCAGCTTTGACAAATCTGCTAAATTCCCGGGCGATTTTTGCCTCATAATGATAATTCATCGTGATATAAGGCTTTTCCCATTGACCAAGCCCAAGCAAGCGCTTGAACTCCTCTCGCTGGATGCTCAAAAACTTATTGGCATACTCCCTGCAAAGCTTACGGAACTCCAAGGCGCTTATCTCTGCTTTTTTCTTGCCCAGCTCAACTTCTACCTGTCTCTCAATCGGGAGTCCGTGACAATCCCATCCCGGCACAAAGGGGGTGTAATAGCCAGACATAGCCTTAGACTTGACCACTATATCTTTGAGAATTTTGTTTAAGCCGGTGCCTAAATGAATATGGCCATTGGCATAGGGAGGACCATCATGAAGCACGAATTTGGGCTTGCCTTTCCTTGCGTCAATCATCTTATCATATATCTTTTTTTGCTCAGAGCTATGGACTAATTCTGGCTCCCGATTTGCCAGATTGGCTTTCATCTCAAATCCGGTCTGAGGAAGATTCAGGGTATTTTTATAATCCATAAAGCCCTCCCGGAGCTATATTAAAATTTTCTTTAAGTTAATTGAAATTAGGCTCTCTGTCAATTTTCTAAGACTAATTTTCAATTTCTAAATGATACCCCAGCGTGAATTCAAATTTGGATTTGGCTTTTTAGCTCAATCCCGGTTTTGTTAGTCCGGGCAGAAGATGCTAAAATATAACAACTGTTAAGGGGCTTAAGAGGTCTAAAAAATAAATGTTTGGTCCCCCAAAAATAGATAAGGTTTTTCTTTTGTTTCCACCGGTTCGGCTTTATAAAGAAACTATGAAGATAGTTTTCCCGCCTTTAGGGGTGAGTTATATTGCCTCAGTGATAAGGAATGAGGTGGATGTGAAAATTATGGATGCGGTCGCAGAGGGGTTTTATAATGAGATAGAGCTGGATGAGGATTTTATAGTTTATGGGTCAAATTATAAAGATATTTTAGCAAGAATTGAGCAATACCAGCCAGACATTCTGGGCATTACCTGTCTTTTTTCTTCGGTGTTTCCCATTGTCAGCGAAATCTGTAAGAGAGCAAAAGCCCTCAACCCTAATATCATCACGATTACTGGTGGCACTTATCCTACTTTTTGCGCAGAGGAACTGCTTAGGAAAGAACCAGCCTTAGATGTGATTGTTCTGGGTGAAGGCGAAGCGACTATGTTAGAGATTATCCGAGCCTTGAGGCAGGGAAAGAACCTATCTATGATAGATGGCTTGGCATTCCGGGAGAATGGAAAAATCAGAATCACTCCTAAAACCAAATGGATTGAAAATCTGGATGAGATTCCTTTTCCGGCTCGGGACTTATTGCCAATGGAGCTATACCCTAAAATCATTGTTCCTCATAGCTTCAGCGCCAAAGAAAAAATGAACACGCCAATGATAACCTCCAGAGGTTGTCCGGCTCGGTGCAGTTTTTGCTCCTCCAGTCGGTTCTGGGGATATAGATACCGATTTAGAAGCCCGGGAAATGTGCTGGACGAGATTGGCGAGCTAATCCAAAAATGGGGAATCAAAGAGATCCAGTTTGAAGATGATAACATTACCGCCAATAAGAACCGCGCTAAAAAAATTTTTCAGGGAATCATAGACCGGGGATATAAAATCTCATTTAACCTTCCTAATGGGATTGCGGTCTGGACTCTGGATGAAGAGTTAGTTCAGCTGTTAAAAAAAGCAGGCTGTTATGAGCTGACCATTGCCTATGAAAGCGGTTGCCAGGAGGTTTTGGACAAGATTGTCAAAAAGCCGATGCCCTTGGAAAAAGCTAAAGAAATGACCAGGCTGATTCATAAAGCTGGCATCCGCACCAATGCCTTTTATATTTTCGGTTTTCCGGGAGAACGCAAAGAGCAGATGCTGGAGACTTTTAATTTTGCTCGTCAGGTTAAAACCACCACCGCTTATTTTTTTATTGCTAATCCTTTACCTGGCACCGAGCTTTATGAACGGGCAAAACAGTTAGATTTAATCCCAGAGGATTTTAATTTTGAGAACCTGACCTTTACCAAATATATTTATAATCCCAAATTTTTTGACCCCAGAGAAATAGAGCGGATGGCCGGAAGAGAATTTGTCAAATACTTTATCTGGAGCTTTTTTCGGCATCCCTGGTTATTATTCAAAAAAAGTATGATTGACCTTTTTGTTAGAAGACCCAGATATACGATTGGATTGATTTTAAGGGTGTATCGTAGAAATTTTAAATGAATAGCTCAGCATCAAATATCACTAAAAAAGAATGGGCGCAGGTGATTGCTTTACTGGTGGGAATTAAAATTATCTTCTTGAGCATTTTTTTCTTTGCCCAGCTTTACCTTCCTAAAAAAGAATATCCCGCGGAAAGCTGGATGACCAGACCCGAGACCAGGTTAATTGATAATTTAGCCAATTTTGATGGCGCCTGGTTTATCCGCATAGCTGCGCTTGGGTATCAGAAACTGACAGATGGTGATTATGACCTTGAGCAAGAGACCAAGCGCCTTTGGGTGATGGACCGGTTAGGCTATGAGGATGGGGTGGAGAGAAAATTTGCTTATCGGCATTGGCCCTTATTCCCCTGGCTGATTCGGATATTAGCGCCAGTTTTTAAAGGGAGCTATTTATATGCGGGGATATTTATCTCCACCCTTTTTTATCTCCTGTTGGGAATATGTTTTTATCAATTAGCCAGATTGGATTTTTCTCCTAACATCTCCATCCTTGGTCTATTATTTCTTTTGGTTCATCCTGCGGCTTATACCTTGAATGTGGTCTATAACGAGGCCTTGTTTTTAACTTTAATTTCAGCCTGTTTTTATTTTTTGCGCAAGGAGCGATATTTTCTTTCTGGCGTATTAGGCGCCTTGGGGGGCTTAACCCGGATAGAGATGGCGGGAATTTTGGTGCCGATAATTTATGAATACCTGAGAAAAGGCATTCCAGAAAGCGCTGGACTTTTTGAGCCGTTCAAAAAGAAAAATTGGGCTTTAGCTTTTGCTCGGCTTTATCAGAAGCCGAGCCAACTCTGGCTAATTTTGATTCCGTTAGGATGCCTGGCAGTGCTTTTTTATTTCAAAATGTTGAGTGGCTCTGCGTTGATTTTCACGGAACCACATATGAGAAGTGTTTTTGGCAAGGTAATATATCCGGGACAGGCGATTTTATTGGGATACCGGATGGGACCCGCAATTTACCTTAAGCATTATCCATATTACTTGGTGTTCACCTTGGTTTTTATTTTCAGCTGGCGCAAAATTCCGATGAGCTATTGGGTCTGGGTCGCGAGCTTCTGGCTGGTCTGCACATTATTAGGTCCTTCTGGGCTACGGCATCCTTTGCTAATTATTCCGCTGTTTCTGGCTTTAGCTCGGCTGGTTGAATCTCAAGCCATTTTAAAATATATTTACATAATAGCAAGCGTCTCACTGATGACCTTTTATGCGGTAATGCACATTAACGGTTATTTTGTATGGTGATGAGCGAAAAAAGAAAAGATATGAAAATAATTATTATGGGTGGAGGTCCAGCAGGGCTTTCTGCAGGAAAAATTCTCACTGATGCTAATCTGAATTGCATTGTCTTTGAAAAAGATGATGGCGTGGGTGGGCTATCCAGAACCCATTCTCATAAAGGCTTTCTTTTTGATTTGGGCGGACATCGGTTTTTCACCAAGAAGAACGAGCTGGATGAGTTCATCCAGAGACTGATGGTGGATGAGCTGATTGAGGTCAAGCGCTCCAGCAAAATCTATTTTATGAACCGCTACTTTAATTACCCGCCTACTTTTTTTGACGCTTTTATGGGATTAGGACCCATCTTGAACGCACAAATTTTGGTTAGTTTCTTGAAAGAAAAAATCAGCTGGAGAAAGAAGCCGGTCATTACCTTAGAAGACTGGATGATAAGTCAGTTCGGAAGAAAGATGTATGAGATTTTCTTTAAGAATTACACCGAGAAAGTGTGGGGAGGACCCTGTTCCCAGGGGAGCGCAATCTGGGCTTCTCAAAGAATTAAAGGGATGAGTCTGCTTTCCACGATTCGGGAAACAATTTTTCCCAGTAAAAAAGAGCGCCCAGTGAGCTTGATTCCTCATTTCAAATATCCGGCTCACGGTATCGGCAGAATCAGTGAGCGGATGAAACAGGAGATTGAAAAGAAAAACCAGATTCGGCTCAATTCCGGAGTGGCAAAAATTTTTCATAAAGACAATAAAATCACTGGAGTGCTGGTTCAAACCCGGCATGAAAAAGAATCTATTGAACAAGCCACTCATTTTCTTTCCAGTATTCCAGTGACCGAGCTAATTTTGGGCTTTGACCCGCCTGCACCAAAGGAGGTGATAGATTCCGCGAAACGATTAAGATACCGGGACCTGTTAATCGTGGTTTTAATGTTTGACTCAGAGCCAATTACCAAAGATACCTGGATTTATGTTCCGGACCCAGAGATTCAATTTGGCAGACTTCACGAGCCAACCAACTGGAGCCGGGCAATGAGTCCAGCCGGGAAAACCAGTCTGGTGTTTGAATACTTCTGTTTTGAGACCGACCCGATTTGGAGCATGCCGGACGAGAAATTGGCGGAGCTGACTTTGGAACAATTTAAGAAAATCAAATTAGCTCCAGGGGTGGAGAAAAAATTAATTGACTATTGCGTGGTGCGGGTAAAAAAGGCTTATCCGATTCACGAGCTGGGCTATGATATTCTCTTAGAGATAATCAAAAATTTTGTTAAAAAATTTTCTAATTTAACCCTGATGGGAAGATATGGGATGTTTATTTATAATAATCTTGACCATTCTATTGAGACTGGAATCAGAGCCGCACAGAATCTTTTGGGAGCTAATCACGATATAGAAGAGGTATTAAAAAAGAACGAGTATTTAGAGATAAAGTATCCGGAAAATGAATGAAGCCAGAAAATGTGAGCTTTGTGGGGGAAATGAGCAAGAACTTTATATCTCTAAAATTTATTATTATCAGGGTCAGGATTATGACCTGGTGAAATGTCCAAATTGCGGATTGGTCTTTGTCCAGCCAATGCCAGATTTAGCGACCATAAAAACCTTTTATGATGAAAAATACTTTGAGTCTGATTTTGCCTGCGGGATGATAGAAGGCGATTATCTTGGGGCAGAGGAGAAAAGAGCGCAAGAATATCAAAGCCTGATTGGGCTGATTAAAAAATATAAAGCCCAGGGCAAGTTATTAGAAATAGGTTGCGCGGGCGGGAGCTTTTTAGCTCTGGCAAAAAAAGCCGGCTTTGAGGTGGAGGGCATAGATATTTCTGAATGGGCAGTTCGCCAGGCGAAAAATAAATATCAACTCAAGGTCCAAAAGGGAAGGCTCTTGGAGCTAAATTTAAAGACAGAGAGTTATGAGGTGATTTTTTTTGCAGACTTATTAGAGCACGAGCCAGAGCCAATTAAATTTTTGAAGCAGGTTTTTAGCTTATTAAAGCCGGGCGGATTGGTGATGCTCAAGGTGCCGACCTATGTTAATTCTATTTATTATCAAATTATTAAACTGCTTCCTTGGAATTTAGTTTCAGATAAGTTAGACCCAAGATTGCTCATCGCCCTGAAAGTAACTGTCTCCAATTTTTCCAGATTTCCGCCTTATCATCTTTTTGAGTTCTCTCCGAGCGCTTTAAAAGCCATAATTAGAAAATCCGGCTTACGGGTGGTGAAATTGAAAAACACCTTAATCATTCCAGAATTTTTGAGGGGAAAAAACGCTGGACTTATTGCCCGGAGTTTGGGATCAGGATTTGTCAGCTTAAAATGGCTGATGGAGAATTTTAATCTGCCTGGCGGGCATATTATAGCTTTAGCGGTGAGAGATTAATAATGAATAGAATCGCTTTAATAGAAAGTGGGGTAAGTAGCCCAACTAAGTTTGTTTATCAGGTTTATCCTCCTCACGGCTTAATGCATCTTGCGTCATATCTCCGCTCAAAAAAGCCAGAGATAGAAATTAAAATTTTAGACCTGATGGTTAACCGAGCGTCTGCAGAATCCATTGAAAAGGAGCTAAAAAATTTCTCGCCGGACCTGGTCGGAATCCACGCGATGCATTTTCAAGCCAAATCTCTCCATCAAATCGCCTCGCTAGCGAAAAAGCAAACCAAGGCAATGGTAGTGGTGGGAGGACCTTATCCCAGCTCTGAGCCAAAAACCGCTCTAACTGACCCAAACCTTGACATTGCGGTCCGGGGCGAGGGAGAAATCAGCTTTTTTGAGTTAGTAGATGCCTTGTCCCAAAATAAAGAGATAAAAGGCATCCCTGGAATTGCTTACCGAAAAGGAGAAGAAATTTTTTTAGAGCCTGAGCGGGAGCCAATCCCGGATTTAGACCAGATTCCCTTCCCAGCCTGGGACTTAATTGAGCTGGAAAAATTTTTTGACTGGGGAGTTCTCACCCAGAACGATATTAGATGGAGAAGGGAACTTGCCACGATTTTCACCAGCCGAGCCTGTCCCTATGGGTGTATCTATTGCCATAATATCTTTGGCAAGTGCTTTAGGGCAAGAAGCCCGGAAAATGTGCTTAGAGAAATCCAATTGCTTTATAACCGATACGGGGTTCGGGAGATTCATATTATTGACGATTGCTTCAATTTTGACATTGACCGGGCGAAAAAAATTTTAAAACTCATTATTGAGCAAAAACTGGATTTAAAATTAGCTTTTCCCAACGGGATTCGCGGAGACCGCTTGGACCCAGAGCTGATTGAGCTTTTGAAAACCGCAGGCGCATATAAGCTAAATTTCGGCATTGAAAGCGGTTCCCAGAGAATCCAGAAATTGATTCATAAAGGACTGGATTTAGAAAAAATAAAGCAGAACCTAGAGCTGGTTGATAAAGAGGGAATTTTCATTCACGGCTTTTTTATGCTCGGCTTCCCTAATGAGACCGAAGCGGATATTAAAAAGACCATTGAGTTCGCGATTAAAAGCAAAATTCACACTGCCGGCTTTGCGCTTTTAACCCCTTTTCCTGGCACTAAAGTTCGGGAAATGGCAGAAGAGATGGGAAAAAAAGTGGAATTTGACCCAGAGGACACCTCTTACGCCAGAATCGCTTGTAATCTCACTGAGCTCTCAGACCAGAGATTGAAATTTTATCATCGCTTAGCGCATTGGCGGTTTTATTTCCGAATTCGGCAGGTTTTAAAAATTTTTCGGGCAATGCCCAATAAATGGCTTTTACCCAGAATCTTCTGGGCGCATTTCCGGCTAAAGTTTCTCTGAAGAGATGAGGTGGAATTTAGGCTAAGCAGGCTTTATGTTAAAATAAATTTTAAGCAGAAAAAAAGATGATGAAAGTTTTACTGATAAATCCTCCCTGGCGAATTAAGCCCAAAAGCCTATGGAGTGAAATCAGCGGAGTGTTTCCGCCACTGGGACTGGGCTATATAGCGTCTCTGCTCCGGGCTAATAGGATTTCCGTGGAAATCCTTGACCTGAACGCGTTACAAAAACCGCCAGAGACCCTTTGGGACTTTCTTAAAGACCGCTCTTATCAATGGATTGGGATAACCGCAACCACTAATCTTATCCCCTCCGCCAAAAAATTAGCCCAGATAGCCAAAGCGTCTATACCAACCGCTAAAATCATTATGGGCGGAATTCATCCCTCTACCCTTCCTGAAGAAATTTTAAGCTGGCAAGAGGTGGATTTTGTGGTCCGGGGAGAAGGGGAATTAACCGCTTTGGAGTTAATCCAAGGCAAAGCAGAAGAGACCATCAAAGGCTTAAGCTATAAAAAAGACGGAAACATTATTCATAATCCGGACCGGGAATTTATCCCAAACTTAGATACTCTGGCTTTTCCGGCCTGGGATTTGCTCCCTATTAAAAATTATATGCCCACCTTAGGTGGATATAAAAAATTACCCGCGGTCAGTCTAATCACCTCCAGGGGCTGTTCTGGCGCGTGCAGTTATTGCAATAATTTTTTTGGCAGAAAAGTGAGAAAGAGAAGTCCAGAAAATGTAGTCCAAGAACTGGAGATGCTGGTGAAGGATTATGGAATTAAAGAAATTTATTTTTATGATGATAGCTTCACGGAACAGCCCAGTAAAGTAATTGAGTTATGCAAGCAGATGGTCAAGGCTAATTTAAATCTTTCCTGGAGCTGTTTTGCGCAAATCAATATCATTAACCAGGACCTACTTAGAGCTATGAAACAAGCGGGTTGCCATCATATTGCTTATGGAATTGAGTCCGGCAATCAAGAAATTCTTGCCAGAATCAATAAAAAAGTTCAGAAAGAAAAAATCCAGGAAATTATTGCCCTGACCAAAAAAGAAAAAATTGACCTCCTGCTCGGATTTATGCTGGGCTTGCCCGGAGAAACCAAAGAAACCTTACAGGAAACCTTAAATTTTGCCCTGGAATTAGACCCAGACCTGGCGATTTTCAATATCACCACCCCGTTTCCGGGCACTGAGCTTTTTCGCTGGGCAGAAAAAAATGGATACCTGAAAATTAAAACCTGGGAGGATTATGACCTCTATACCGTGGTGATGAATCTCCCGAGCATCACTGAGCAGGAGATATTGAACTTTTACGCCAAAGCCCATCGGAATTTTTATCTAAGACCAAAGTATTTGCTCAGAAGATTTTTCAAGGTGCGTAGCTGGCTGGATTTCAAACAGAACCTCCAGGCATTCTTAATTATTGTTCGGATGTAAGTCAATGGCTAAAAAATTGTCCATCATTATCCCAGCCCATAATGCTCAAGCCTGTATAGAAAAAACTATCCAAACGGTCTTAGCCCAAAAATGCCAATCCCAGATGGAAATCATCGTGGTGGATGACGCTTCCCAGGATAAGACCAAAGAGCTGGTCAGAAAATTCCCGGTAGAGCTGATTGAACTATCTCAAAACCAGGGTGCGGGCAAGGCAAGAAACCAGGGCGCAAAAAAAGCCACTGGAGAAATTTTAGTTTTTTTAGATGCGGATGTTTATCTTGAGCCTGAGGCATTAGCTATTATTGAGCAATTTTTTGGAAAAAATCCGTCTGCCAGTGGATTGGTGGGAAACTATACCCAGCTACCCGCAGATAAAAATTTCTGCTCGGTTTATCATAACCTGTTCACGGTTTACCATCACCAGTTGAGTGAAACCGAGATTAAATGGTTCTGGGGAGCGATTGGCGCAATCCGCAAAGAGGTGTTTGAAGAGGTGGGAGGTTTTCCAGAAAATTTCCCAGGCGCCAGCGCAGAAGATATTGAGTTAGGCTTCAGAATCACCAAAGCCGGCTATAAAATTTTTTATCTTCCAGAGCTAAAAGGCGTTCATGCACATTATTTCAGCTTATCTTCTATGCTCTCCAATGACTGGCGAAAAGCGGTTTTGGGGCTAAAGGTTTATTTTCAAAGAAAATCCCGAGGAGAGAGAACCCACGGCTTTTTTCATCCTTTGAACGGAATAAATATCTTTTTAATCTATCTTCAATGGCTTTCCCTATTAGGGTTTGGTTTTTTCTGGCAACCGAGCTTTTTAATTCTCTTAGCTTTATTTTTCATTATCAATTACCATTTTTATCAATATATATCTAAGCAAGCTGGAGGCTTATATCTGATTGGCTCTCTTATTCTTCATTGGTTAGCTTTTAACGCGATTGCCGGTGGAGTGATTGCGGGTTTTATAGGTCTTATCTTAGGAAAAGACCTGGAAAGCAAAACCAGGTGGATTTGATGCCCAACTCTATTCGCTTTTTAAAATTCTTTTTTCCCATCAAGGTGAAAGCTCCCATCTATTT
>Ga0172365_10001050_pt1 | contig 19602 bp, 17 predicted proteins | sample LakKivSesite48cm_FD_114535 | JGI IMG/M metagenome (GOLD analysis project Ga0172365, IMG submission 114535) | Sediment microbial communities from Lake Kivu, Rwanda - Sediment site 48cm | ecosystem: Environmental > Aquatic > Freshwater > Lake > Sediment | place: Rwanda: Western Province, Lake... | reverse complement strand
CTGTAAACAATCCGCAATGCAATGAACCGGTCCGGCACGAAAAAATTCCGAAGGTCCTTCATGAGATGTATTTCCCTGAAAATGACTGAGACTGTCAGAAATGCAACAAATGGTATGAAATGGAGCAGGGCAAGCCAGTTGAACTTCCTCTCCGGATCTGTCATGAACCTGACATACAGATAAAGTAAAGGGCCATAAGTAAATGCAACAAAAGGAAATGCATACATCTCTATGACCGTGGAATTAAGCAAGGCGATAAAGAGTTCAAGGCAGATCAGGAAGAGCCATGCCGCCATTATCCTGTTTGCGGTATTGGCAGGTTTCTTTGTAGAGATAAGCAATCCTGCAAAGAAAGACTGTGATATACCTATATACAATACAGGGTCAATGTTGACCATTGCTGCAATTTTAATTATCAAATATAGTTAAAGCAGACTTTAATTCGGTATATTTGAATCTGACTGCAGTTAATTCATGGTTGATGATATTTGAACGGATTTAGGATATTTATATTATATAAGATTTTGAAATGAGCGTACTTCTGAACAGGAATTCAAAGGTGATAGTCCAGGGTTTCACAGGAAGCGAAGGCACCTTTCATGCAACGCAGATGATAGAATACGGGACAAAGGTCGCAGGGGGTACTACACCCGGGAAAGGCGGTCAGATGCATCTCGGACTTCCTGTATTCAATACTGTAAGGGAAGCTGTTAATAAAACGTCTGCCGATGTTTCGGTGATCTTTGTTCCTCCTGCATTTGCCTCTGATGCCATTCTCGAAGCAGCAAATGCAGGTATTAGCCTGATAGTTACAATTACTGAAGGAATACCGGTTTCCGATATGGTTATGGTTAAAGAATACCTTCGGTCATATAAATGCCGGCTCATCGGTCCTAATTGTCCGGGTATAATCACCCCGGGTGAGTCAAAGGTAGGAATCATGCCAGGTTTCATTCACAGAAAGGGTACAGTCGGGATTATCTCAAGGTCCGGTACACTTACATACGAAGCTGTTGATCAGGTAACTAAGCTGGGTATGGGCCAATCGACCTGTATAGGTATCGGCGGTGACCCTGTAGTCGGTACAACAACCCTTGATGCCGTCAGACTGATGATGGATGATCCTGAAACCGAAGCAATCGTCATCATTGGCGAGATCGGCGGAAACATGGAAAACGAGGCCGCTGAATGGATCCGGGACAATGGCTTGAAGCCTGTAATAGGTTTCATTGCAGGACAGACAGCGCCCAGGGGAAGGAGAATGGGACACGCAGGCGCAATAATAGGAGGGAAGAATGATACCGCTGCCGCCAAGATGGAACTGATGAGAAAATGCGGCATTCATGTGGTTGAATCCCCGGCTGATATAGGTGCAGCGGTCCAAACAATTACCAGGTCAGTTAAACTATAGCGCAAATCGATTATATTTGCCCGGACTAATTGTAACGATATGGGACTACTGATAGGAAAAACAGCCCTGATCACAGGTGCATCAAGGGGGATAGGCAAATCGATCGCACTCCTGTACGCCAAGCAGGGAGCTGATATTGCTATTACAAATATTGCAGACGATGATGAATTCAGAAATGCAGTAAGGGAAATACACGAATCTGGGGTTAAGTCGAAAGGTTATGTTTCAAATGCTGCCAGCTTCGGGGATTCACAAAACGTAATCAATGAAATAGTAAGGGATTTCGGCAGAATAGATATTCTTGTCAACAACGCTGGGATTACCCGCGATACGCTTCTGATGCGAATGACAGAGGAACAGTGGGATTCTGTGATAGCCGTTAACCTGAAGTCGGTATTCAACCTCACCAAAGCAGCCATCACTGTGATGCTCAAGCAAAAGAGCGGCTCGATAATAAACATGAGCTCGGTTGTCGGGGTCTCAGGGAATGCAGGTCAGAGCAATTATTCAGCATCAAAGGCCGGTATCATCGGGTTTACAAAAAGTGTTGCCAAAGAGGTAGGCTCAAGAGGCATACGGTGCAATGCAATAGCTCCAGGCTTCATCCTGACAGAAATGACAGAAAAACTTCCTGAAGAAGTAAAAAATGAATGGGCCAATAAAATCCCCCTAAGAAGAGGCGGACTACCTGAGGATGTGGCAAATACAGCGTTGTACCTGGCCTCAGACCTGTCATCATATGTAACCGGCCAGACAATTCATGTGTGCGGAGGCATGTTAACTTAAAAAAATTTATTATATTTACAGCTTCGCAGGGTGTCTATCCTTTTAGCACGAGGAAATGCAGCGAGACATATTTATTCCACACTTATTTTAAACAGACACCCTGCTTCTTTTTTTATATCAGCCTGCAATGTACAATACTATATTTATTATCCTGATTATCATACTGCTCGCCGGATTTACCCTTGAAAGATACCTTGAATACCTTAACAGCAGGATGTGGTCAGATAAACTTCCCGACACTTTGAAAGGCATATGCGGGGAAGATGAGTACAGAAAAACCCAGCTGTATGATAGGGACAATAAGAGATTATCCCTCTGGTCATCACTTTTTAACCTGCTGGTTATCCTTATAATGCTAACTGCAGGAGGCTTCTCCCTGGTTGACGGGGTGTCAAGATCGCTCAGTGGGAATATAATCGCAATTTCACTGATATTCTTTGGAATCATAGGTATTGCTTCGGAGATAATAAATGTACCCTTCAGCTGGTACGATACTTTCGTAATAGAAAAGAAATACGGTTTTAACACCATGACTGTCAGGACATTCATAACCGATCATATAAAATCCTGGTTTATAGTCCTGATTGTAGGTATTCCGGTGCTGGGGTTAATAACCTGGTTCTATTATAAAACCGGAAGTCTTTTCTGGCTTTATGCCTGGGGGCTGATCACTCTGTTCACCGTTTTTATGAACCTGTTCTATTCTGAGCTTATCGTTCCTCTGTTTAATAAACAGACTCCACTCGAAGCTGGTTCCCTGAGGGACAAGATTGAGAATTATGCCAGGGAGACAGGATTTAAGCTGAGAAATATATTTATCATCGACGGTTCAAAAAGGAGCACCAGGAGCAACGCTTATTTTTCAGGATTCGGACCAAAGAAAAGGATTGTACTTTTTGATACTCTGCTAAAAGAACTGTCTGAAGACGAGATTGTTGCTGTTCTTGCTCATGAAATAGGGCATTACAAGAAGAAACACATTGTGCGAACCATGCTCTCTTCGGTGCTGCTGACCGGATTGATGCTGTTCCTTTTCTCACTGGTGGTAGATCATCCTGAAGTATCCGCAGCAATGGGAGCGGAGAGTCCCAGCTTTCATCTGGGACTGATTGCCTTTGGAATACTTTACAGTCCATTATCACTTGTAATCGGGCTGGTATCAAATATGGTATCCAGGAGAAACGAATTTGCCGCCGACCGTTTTGTAAGTGAAACTTATAAGCCTGAAATACTCGCCTCTGCCCTGAAAAAGCTTTCTGTAAAGAACCTTTCCAACATGATGCCGCATCCGGTATATGTGTTTTTTCATTATTCACATCCTCCTCTTCTTAAGAGGCTCGAGAAATTGGATTGAAAATTTTATATTTGCGGCAATTATTGCCTCCTTAGCTCAGTTGGTAGAGCAGCTCATTCGTAATGAGCAGGTCGTGGGTTCGAGTCCCATTGGAGGCTCTCCTGATTTCGGATTGCGGATTGCCGATTTTGGATTTTTTAAATCCGAATTCGGCAATCCGCAATCCGAAATTCCTTTGAGCGGGAAACGGGAGTCGAACCCGCGACCTAAAGCTTGGGAAGCTTTCGCTCTGCCAACTGAGCTATTCCCGCATAATACCGGTCAATGCCGGAATCCGTGCAAATATAATCAGTTTACTTTGCAATCAAATAACTATATTCCTATTAATTTTACACACTTAACCAGCAACAAGAAACCATATATGAAAGCTCAGATTATAACCATAGGCGACGAACTTCTTATCGGACAAACAATTGACACCAACTCGGCGTGGATGGGAGCTGAGTTGAGCAAAATCGGGTTTGATATTGCCCGGAAGATTTCTGTTCACGACCGGTATGATGATATTATGAACATCCTGGGTGAAGTAACGGGTAAAGCTGATGTGGTGCTGATTACAGGAGGACTCGGACCCACCAGTGATGACATAACAAAACCGGCTCTCTGTGAATTTTTTAACAGTAAAATGGTCATTAACTCTGAAGTGCTATCCATGGTCGAAGAGCTGATGAGAAAACGAGGTATCTCAATGATAGAGCGAAACCGCCTCCAGGCACAGGTACCTGAATCCTGCAAAGTATTGACAAATGCCAGGGGCACTGCCCCGGGAATGTGGTTCGAGAAGGAGGGAACGATCTTCGTGTCGATGCCTGGTATCCCTTATGAAATGCAATACATCATGACAGAACACGTGATCCCTGAATTGAAAAAACTTTTCTCGTCACAGGTCATAATACACCGGAATATAATGACATACGGGACGCCTGAAGCCAGGCTCGCCGAAATGCTTAAAGGATTTGAAGACTCATTGCCAGACAGCATAAAACTGGCTTACCTGCCCAGCTATGGTGTTATCAAGCTCAGGCTGACAGCAACCGGCAGTAATAAAGAACAGATGGTGCAAATCCTGGATAGGCAGACACAGGAATTATATAATGCGATCGGTGATTTTATTTTCGCCGACAGGGAGGAATCCCTTGAAACAACAGTGGGAAGATTATTAAGGGGAAAAAAGATGAGCCTTTCCACTGCCGAGAGCTGTACAGGAGGTAAAATAGCGAGTCTTATTACCAGCATCCCTGGAAGTTCAGATTATTACAAAGGTTCGGTTATAGCATACAACAACAAGGTCAAGTCTGATATACTGAAGGTGCCGGCCGGCTATATTGAAAAATTCGGAGCCGTAAGCGAAGAGGTGGTAAGAAAAATGGCAGAAGGGGCAAGAGCACTTATGCAAACCGATTTCTCGCTGGCCACTTCAGGGATAGCCGGACCCGACGGTGGTACAGAAGAGAAGCCTGTCGGACTCGTCTGGACAGCTGTTTCTTCTGCAAGCGGAACTGTGGCAGAAAAGCACCTTTTTTATCTTGACCGGGTTACCAATATCAACAGGTTCTCATACGCTTCACTCAACCTGCTGAGAAAACAGATAGCAGGAAAATAAAACCCCTACCCTGATTTGTTAAAAAAAAGTACCCTAAATATTTGGTCAATCAGATAAAAATCACGTATTTTGCGCTTCGTTTTTTAAGGCACTATATAAAAACAAACACAAATGTCAAAGATCTGTCAGGTAACAGGGAAAAAGGCGATAGTAGGCAATAACGTTTCTCACTCAAAAAGAAGGACAAAAAGAAAGTTTTATCCGAATCTGTTTGATAAAAAATATTATCTGCCCGAAGAAAAGAGATGGGTAAACCTCAAGATTTCAGCTGCAGGCATCCGTCTGATTAATAAGAAGGGACTGGCCTCAGCACTTAAGGAAGCCAGGGAAAAAGGTTTTATCGTGAATTATTAAAAGTATCAGTAGATGGCAAAGAAAGCTAAGGGTAACAGGCAACAGATAATTCTGGAATGCACCGAACATAAAGAGAGCGGTCTGCCCGGAATGTCAAGATATATCACTACCAAAAACAGGAAGAACACTCCTGACAGGATTGAAAGGATGAAATATAATCCGATATTAAAGAAATATACTCTTCACAGGGAAATTAAGTAAAATTATCATACTATGGCAAAGAAAGTTGTTGCATCACTTAAAACCGGAAGCGGTAAGATTTTCACCAAATGCATCAAGATGACCAGGTCGGAAAAGACCGGAGCTTACCAGTTCAAGGAAGAGATTGTCCATAATGACAACGTAAAGGACTTCTTCTCAAAAAAATAATCGTTGTTTAACAGGTAGATATTCAGGGCTTTCTTCGTTGCGAAGAAGGCTTTTTTTATATTTGTTCTCCAATATTTGTAAAAATGGCATTACTTGGATTCCTTTCCAGGGATAAAAAGGAGAGCCTCAATAAAGGTCTCGAGATTACGAAACAAAACGTCCTTGCCAGATTGTCAAGAGCTGTCATCGGAAAATCAAAGGTCGATGATGAAGTACTTGATAAACTCGAAGAAATTCTGGTCTCTTCTGATGTCGGTGTAGAAACCACCCTTAAGATCATAAGCCGGATTGAGGCAAGAGTTGCAAGAGACAAGTACCTGAACACCAGCGAGCTGAATAAAATACTGAAAGAAGAGATAATTGCCCTATTGGAGGATAATGATACGGGTAATGCATCAGATTTCAATGTCCCGCTTAATAACACACCGCATGTAATAATGATCGTGGGTGTCAACGGGTCAGGAAAAACTACCACAATAGCAAAACTGGCATACCAGTATAAGAATGCCGGAAGAAAGGTTCTTCTCGGTGCTGCCGACACTTTCAGGGCAGCAGCAATTGACCAGATACAGATATGGGCCGACAGAGCCGGAGTTTCCATGGTCAGGCAGCAGATGGGATCCGATCCTGCGTCAGTTGCATATGATACAGTAAAATCAGCAGTTGCAGGAGGGTTCGAAGTTGTGATCATCGATACAGCCGGCAGGCTTCATAATAAGATCAACCTGATGAATGAACTATCTAAAATCAAGAGAGTGATGGACAAGGTAATGCCCGGCGCTCCTCATGAAGTCCTCCTGGTACTCGACGGTTCAACTGGACAAAATGCCTTCGAGCAGGCACGCCAGTTCACTGCTGCCACAAGCGTCACTGCAATCGCAATAACCAAGCTCGACGGAACCGCAAAAGGCGGGGTCGTTATCGGTATTTCCGATCAGTTCAGGATCCCTGTTAAATATATCGGTATCGGTGAAAAGCTTGAGGATCTCCAGGTTTTTAACCGTGCAGAATTTGTCGATTCGCTGTTTCAATAATCACTGTTGAGCAATAAGACCATAAATATTGTCACCCTCGGCTGCTCAAAAAACGTGGTCGATTCCGAAAAGCTTCTTGCTCAGCTTAAGGCAGGCGGCTACACGATTCATCACGACTCGGAGAATCTTGAATGTGATACAGTAATAATCAATACGTGCGGGTTTATTGCTGATGCTAAAGAGGAGAGTATTGATACAATCCTCAGGTTTATCCGTTCAAAGGAATCGGGTAAAATAAAAAAGCTTTATGTTATGGGCTGTCTTTCAGAACGTTACATGGATGCCCTTAAATCGGAGATTCCCGAGGTCAGCAGCTATTTCGGTGTCAATGATATTACAGCGATCCTTGCTGAGACCGGTGTAAAATACAGGCCAGAACTGGCATCAAGCCGTATAATATCAGGACCCGGACATTTTGCATATCTTAAGGTATCGGAGGGTTGCGACAGGACATGCTCATTCTGTGCAATCCCCATGATCAGGGGAAGGTACATTTCAAGACCTGTGGAAGAGCTGGTCAGGGAAGCCGAAACACTGGCAGCCTCAGGAGTAAAAGAACTCATTCTTATTGCACAGGACCTGAGTTATTATGGCCTTGATCTGCACAAAAAACAAAAGCTTCCTGAACTGATAACGGAACTTCTTAAAATAAAGGATTTTGAGTGGATCAGGCTTCATTACCTGTATCCCGCAAATTTTCCCGAGGAACTTATTGGGCTGATCAGGAACAATCCCAGGATCTGCCGCTACATTGATATCCCTATTCAGCATATTTCAGATAAAATGCTGGGTATAATGAAAAGATCGCACAACCGTAAAGAAACGATTGATATCCTTGAAAAGCTGCGCAGGGGGATACCAGGAGCTGTAATACGCACAACTCTTATTGCAGGACACCCCGGTGAAACGGAAAATGAATTTGATGAGCTCGCAGATTTCGTCAGAAAATTCAGATTTGACAGGCTGGGAGTATTCGCATATTCTCACGAAGAGGGAACTCCGTCATACTCCAACCTCAACGACGAAATACCTGAAGAGGTCAAGCAGTTCAGGGTATCTGAACTTATGAGGATACAGCAGGAGATATCATCATCACTTAATGAAAATCTTGTCGGAAAGACCCTGAAAGTACTAATTGACAGGAGGGAAGGCGATTTCTATACCGGAAGAACGGAATATGACAGTCCTGAGGTGGATGAGGAAGTACTTTTACCTGCAGATTATAAAATAAAACCTGGTAACTTCTACCAGGTTCTTATAACACATACATCTGAATTCGATCTCTTCGGGAAACCAGTGGACCCCCGGTACCTCTGAAGAGGTTCCTGCCCCCTGAAGGGGGCCTGAAACCATGTATGACAGCATCATATGTACCCGGAATTAGCCCCCCTTTAGAAGGGGAGTTGGGGGGTCGGCTCAGCTAATCCTCCACATCATCAGCCTTATCTTCAGCGCCCTCTTTCTTCTTCTGAATCTTTATTTTAATCTCCGATTTGGTACTGTTGAAGCCGACATTAATAATGTCACCATCGCTGGGACCGGCTTTAATAAGCACTTCAGCCATCGGGTCCTCAAGATATTTCTGAATTGCCCTTTTCAGAGGCCTTGCACCATAGTTTGCGTCGAAGCCTCTTTCGGCAATATAATCCCGGGCTGCAGGAGCAATGCGTAATTGATATCCCAGAGCTTTTACCCTGTCGAACAAGCCCTTAAGCTCCAGATCAATGATCTTGTTTATCTCCTCCTTACCAAGAGAATTGAACATGATAACATCATCAATCCTGTTGAGAAATTCCGGGGCAAATGTTTTTTGCAGAGCCTTCTGAAGGATGCTTCTGGTCTGCTCATCCCTTGTGCTTTTCTTAGCCTGTGTATCGAAACCTATACCATGACCGAATTCTGCTATCTGTCGTGTTCCGATGTTGGAGGTGAGTATCACGATTGTGTTCCTGAAATCAACCCTTCTCCCCAGGCTGTCGGTAAGCTGGCCCTCATCGAGTACCTGAAGCAGGATGTGAAATACGTCGGGGTGTGCCTTTTCAATCTCATCAAGGAGAACCACGGAGTATGGTTTGCGCCTTACTTTTTCGGTAAGCTGTCCGCCCTCTTCATAACCCACATATCCCGGAGGAGCTCCTACAAGGCGTGAGACTGAGAATTTCTCCATATATTCACTCATGTCAATCCTTACCAGGTTATCGGTGGTGTCGAAGAGGAATTTAGCCAGCACTTTCGCCAGCTGTGTTTTTCCAACTCCGGTAGGACCCAGGAAAATGAATGTACCGATTGGTTTATTGGGATCCTTGAGACCAGCCCTGTTCCTTTGAATTGATTTAACTATTTTTTGTATTGCCTCATCCTGTCCGATAACGCTACCCTTGAGCTCATCGCCCATCTGCAGCAGCCGTGTCCCTTCGGTCTGGGCAATTCGCTGAACGGGCACGCCGGTCATCATTGCAACCACTTCGGCAACCTTCTCAGCATCAACTGTTTCTCTATTGACAGCGAGTTCTTTTTCCCACTTCTTCTTTTCAATATCAATAGCATCAAGAAGATCCTTCTCGCGGTCACGGAAGCTGGCAGCTTTTTCAAAATTTTGATTCTTGACTGCAGTCATCTTTTCCTTCTTGGTATCATCAAGCTGCTTCTCAAGGGTGAGTATCTTCTCCGGGACCACGATATTTGAGATATGCACTCTCGAGCCTGATTCATCAAGTGCATCAATAGCCTTATCGGGCAGATGCCTGTCGGAGATATACCTGTTTGTCAGTTTCACGCAGGCTTCGATGGCATCATCGGTATAGATCACATTATGATGTTCTTCATACCGTTCCTTGATATTCTGAAGTATAACAAGTGTCTCTTCAATTGTAGTGGGGTCTACAAGGACTTTCTGAAATCTTCTTTCCAGGGCTCCGTCTTTTTCTATGTGCTGCCTGTATTCATCTAGAGTTGTGGCACCTATGCACTGGATTTCTCCCCTTGCCAGGGCAGGCTTGAGCATGTTTGCTGCATCAAGCGATCCTGTAGCTCCGCCGGCACCAACTATTGTGTGTATCTCATCGATGAAGAGGATTATATTGTCATTTTTTGAAAGCTCATTGAGTATCGCTTTCATCCTCTCCTCGAACTGCCCTCTGTATTTTGTACCTGCAACAATAGATGCAAGATCAAGCGCCACGACCCTCTTGTTAAATAAAACCCTTGAAACGTTTTTTCTTGATATTCTGAGCGCCAGTCCTTCTGCAATAGCTGATTTGCCTACTCCCGGTTCGCCAATGAGAACAGGATTATTCTTCTTTCTTCTAGAAAGTATTTGCGCAAGCCGTTCGATTTCGCGTTCCCGTCCGACAACAGGATCGAGACGCCCTTCATCTGCAGCTTTTGTAAGGTCTATTCCGAAATTATCGAGAACAGGGGTATCTGATGATGATTTGGGTGAGGAGGGAGCCCCTGCCTGTCCTTTGCCTGTTCCGAATGACTGTCCTTCATCATCCTCATCCCTTGGATAGTCAGCTTTAGCGCTGGGCGAGCCTGCTTCAACCATTCTTTTAACCGACTGGTAATCAACATCCATCTCGGACAGAAATCTGGTCACCAGTGAATTCTCATCCTTTAATATCGCAAGCAGAAGGTGTTCCGACTCTATAGTATTGCTTTTCAATGCCTTGGCTTCAAGATACACAAGCTTAAGTATTCTTTCAGTGCTTCTCAGCAACGGTATAACGTCCTGGTCAGCTACATAGACCGGGCTCTCTACCTTTATACTTTTCTCAAGCGACCCTTTCAGAACCTTCAGATCGATCCCCTGGCTTAAAAGTATCTCAACTGCCACACCTTCGCCCTCGCGTAATATGCCAAGGAAAAGATGTTCCGGGCTTATGTGGCTGTTTCCCAGCCTTATAGCTTCTTCCTTGCTATAACCCAGTATATCCCTTACTCTTTGTGAAAACTGTGAATCCATACTAAATCCTCTATCAAAAACCCTGCGCTTTTCCTTTGCCGGTCATTATGTCAGCACTTCCCGACAAAAGTACATATAAATGAAAGATCAAAGTTAAATCATGACATTTTAAAGCATGGAAATTATTATGCCCATTTATGAACAATAAATGTTAAAAATTAACCATCGGGAATGCTCTGGAATAGCCAAATTATGACTATTTTCGTACGGCAAATCATAATAGCATAAAGCCATTGTAATTAATTAATCTATAGACGTTTATGTCAGAAAGAGAAAGGATAGTCCAGGTAAACATTGAGGAGGAGATGAAATCGGCATATATTGACTATTCAATGTCGGTTATTGTATCCAGAGCTTTACCTGATGTGAGAGACGGGCTTAAGCCGGTTCACCGAAGGGTTCTTTACGGAATGTCGGAGCTTGGGGTAATGTCAAATAAACCATTTAAGAAGTCTGCAAGAATTGTAGGGGAGGTGTTGGGCAAATATCATCCACATGGCGATTCATCGGTTTATGAGGCCATGGTAAGAATGGCCCAGGAATGGTCTATGAGGTATCCGCTGGTTGACGGGCAGGGCAACTTCGGATCGGTCGACGGTGACAGCCCTGCAGCAATGAGGTATACTGAGGCCAGGCTCAGAAAGATAGCAGAAGAGACACTTGCAGATATAGAGAAAAATACGGTCGACTTTCAGCCAAACTTCGATGATTCTCTCTCGGAACCTGTCGTCCTTCCGACCAGAATACCCAACCTTCTGGTGAACGGCGCATCAGGAATAGCAGTCGGCATGGCAACCAATATGCCCCCACATAATCTTTCTGAAATAATAGATGCAACGATCGCATATATTGATAACAATGATATAACAACCGAAGATATACTCAGGTACGTAAAAGGGCCTGATTTCCCGACCGGAGGCATCATATACGGAGAACAGGGTATCCGCGATGCATGCGAAACAGGAAGAGGCAGGATCGTTGTCAGGGCGAAGACAGAGATCGAACTGACCCACTCGGGAAGAGAATGCATTATTGTTACGGAAATACCCTACATGGTAAATAAGGCAGAGATGATCAGGAAAATCGCTGACCTCATAAACGAAAAGAAGCTCGAAGGGATTTCATATATCAATGATGAATCAGACAGGAAAGGGATGCGGATTGTCATTATTCTCAAGAAAGATGCAAGCGCAAACATCATTCTCAACCACCTTTATAAGTATTCACAGCTCCAGACTACATTCAATGTCAACAACATAGCCCTTGTAAAAGGAAGACCTAAAACACTGAGCACCAAAGAGCTGATACATTATTTTGTCAAGCACAGGCATGAGGTTATTGTAAGGAGGGCAAGGTTCGACCTTGACCAGGCTGAAAAACGAGCACATATCCTGGAAGGACTGATAATAGCAAGCGATAATATCGACGAAGTAATTGCAATCATAAAATCCTCACCCAATGCCGACGCTGCAAGGGAGCGGCTTATGGACCGCTTCAGTCTGTCAGATGCTCAGTCAAGGGCAATAGTGGAAATGAGGCTGCGCCAGCTTACAGGACTGGAACAGGACAAGCTGCGTGCTGAATACAAGGAGGTTAAGGAACTGATCGATTACCTGAGAAATGTTCTTGACAATGTCGGAATGCAGATGAAGATCATTAAGGATGAACTCCTCGAAATAAAGGATAAATACGGTGATAAAAGACGCACGGAAATTATTCCCAATGCAGGGGAATTCAATCCTGAGGATTTTTATGCCGACGAGGAAATGGTTATAACAATATCTCATCTTGGTTATATTAAACGAACCCCTCTGACAGAATTCAGACGCCAGAACAGGGGAGGAACAGGTGCCAAGGGAGGAACAACACGCGATGAGGATTTCATTGAACATCTGTACATTGCAACCATGCATAACACTATGCTGTTCTTCACAAGCCGGGGAAAATGCTACTGGCTGAAAGTATATGAAATACCTGAAGGATCCCGGACTTCCAAGGGAAGAGCAATGCAGAACCTGATAAATATTGAACCGGGTGATTCAGTGAGGGCATATATAAACATCAAAACACTTAGTGATGAAGATTATATAAATAATAACTTTATTGTACTCTGCACACAGAAAGGAATCATCAAGAAGACTTCACTTGAAGCATATTCAAGGCCGAGGGCTAACGGCGTTAACGCCATCACTGTGCGCGATGGTGATGAGCTCCTGGAAGCACGGATGACAAACGGGAACCATGAGATCATGCTTGCAGTAAAATCAGGCAGGGCAATAAGATTTCCAGAAAGCAAGGTGAGGCCGATGGGTAGAACCGCATCAGGGGTCAGGGGCATCCGCCTTGCTGAGGAAAAGTCGGATATTGTTGTTGGTATGATAACTGTTGAAAACAAGGAGAAGGAGATTCTTGTGGTGTCAGAAAAAGGGTACGGAAAAAGATCAGACATCGACGGGTACAGGATCACAAACCGGGGTGGAAAAGGCGTTAAGACAATCAATATCACCGATAAAACCGGATCACTTATAGCCCTGAAGGATGTCACTGATAATCATGACCTTATGATAATCACCCAATTTGGGAACATATTAAGAAGCCCTGTATCGGCACTGAGAGTGATGGGAAGGGCAACCCAGGGTGTAAGGCTCATAAACCTAAGGGAAAATGATATTATCGCCTCAGTGGCCTGTGTGGAGGTAAATGAAGAGGATGAAACTGAAGAAAAAACAGGTATTTCAGAAAATATTGAGACACCAGAGGAAAATGGCAAAGAATTTGAAGATTAATTCATAATGTTATACATTTGAAAAATTATTAAGAAAATTAAAACAATTAAAACAATAATCATGAAAAAGTTTTTTCTGCTGATAGCAGCCGTTAGTATTTCCTTAGGAATGATGGCACAAAAAGGAAAGGTGACCAGTGCCCTCAGTTTTATTGAGCAGGGAGCTCTTGATAAAGCCAAGGAAGCGCTTGACCAGGCTATGAACGACCCTAAATCAAAAGATTGGTTCAATACCTATTTCGCAAAAGGGAAGCTTGCACAAGCAGTATATGAAGCCGACAATCCAAAATACAGCGCCTATTTCCAGGACCCCCTTGGTGAAGCCTATGCCTCTTACGAAAAAGCAATGGAGCTTGATACAAAAGGAGGAGTGAAGAAAAGGATCATAACCAACATGATCTATAACGCCCTGGCCCTGGACCTATATTCACAGGGAAGCAAAGCCTTTGAAGCCAATGAATATGATGCAGCGCTGAAAGCTTTTGAAACACAAATCAAGATCACAGAAAGCGATAAATATGCCGGTATAGTTGATACTGGAATGTACTACAATGCAGGCCTTGCAGCTATCAATTCAAAGATGTATGATCAGGCAATGGGCTATTTTCAAAAATGTGCCGAAATGAAGTATATGGGCATCACACCTCATTTTCAGATTTATGAATCGATGATGGGGAAAGGTGACACTGTTAAAGCAGAAGCTTATCTGCTTGATCTTCCAAACAAATTTCCCGGTGACAATACAATTACGCTTCAGCTTATCGATCTTTACCTCAAAAGCAACAGGTACGACGAAGCTCTGAAATATATTAAAGTAGCCAAGGAAAACGACCCGAATAACTTCAGCCTGTATTTTGCAACCGGTATAATGTACCTTAACCAGCTCAAGTATGATGAAGCAATCTCTGAGCTCACCAGATCAATTGAAATTAAGCCCGACCTGTTTGATTCTCAATACGGACTGGGAGCAGCTTATATAAATAAAGCTGCAGATATGATCAAAGCAGCTAATGAAATTATGGATGTGAAAGAATACAGCAAAGCTATTGATATCGCAAATGCTGTATATGCAAAGGCTCTACCTTATATGGAGAAAGCTCATGAGCTCAATCCCGATGACATCTATACGATGAGAAGCCTCCAGGAATTGTACTACAGGCTGAGGCAGAAGGATCCGTCACTGAATGCCAAGTACGAAGAGATGAGGGCAAAGGTGGCTGCATCTGAACAGAAATAGAAGATTTAACTACAACATAATAAAAAAGGATGCTTCACGGCATCCTTTTTCATTTTAAATAGCTGAACAAGGGGAGGGAATTGTTACTGGTTGCTGGTTGCTTGTTGCTTGTTACTGGTTGCTGGTTGTTTCTACTTGACATAATATTAATTATAGGAAATGCTTACGATTTCCTGACTTCATCCTTGATCCTCTGTATATGGCCACGGCCGAGTCCCTTAACCTCACAACCGAGCTCAAAATAACGCCTTATCTTTTCATCACTCAGAATACCAAAACAATCAATGATTGCTGCCGGGCGGCCAATTGTTTTAACCATCTCATCAGGATCCAGATGCAGATACGCTTTATGCGGAACAGCAAGAATTACTGCTTCTGTACCAGCCAGAGCTTTGTTCAGGTTCTGTTCAATAAGTATCTCTTTCAGTTTTTCCTGGTTCCTGAAGAACCGGGCTTTGCTCTGTCCCGGGCCCGGATATGTGTCCTGCTGTTCAAATTCCCACCAGTGTTCAACATAAGGATCGTGTACACGGATTTCTGCTCCCATCTCTGTAAGTTTCCTGATCACAATCTCCGAACCGCTGTATCGTGTGTCACCAACATCTTCCCTGTAAGCTGCTCCTAGTACCAAAATATCGGCTCCGGCGATGGGTTGTCCCATATTCCTGAGTGCATCGCGAGTCAGCTGGCCAACGTGCAAACCCCGTGTATCGTTTATATCTATCGCCAATGGAGTGATCTTGAAGATATCATCCTCAAAACCAAGTATATGCTTGTATGCCCAAAGTCCAAGACCGCCGTCCTTGGGGAGACAGTATCCGCCTATTCCCGGACCTGGAAAAATAATATTACTATGAGTAGGCCTCATTTTAATTGCCTTAATGACTTTATGAATATCGACCCCGTTTCTTTCTGCAAAAAGGCTCCATTCATCCAGAAAAGCCAGTATAGTTGCACGGTAGCTGTTTTCAACGATTTTAGCAGTTTCCGATTCTATGGGTCTGTCCATAACAGTCAGCGGGTATTTATCAGTGTTCAGAACTTCAGTGAGGAATTTAACTACTTTTCCCTTCGCTTTTTCATTAATGCCGCTGCATACTCTCCAGAAATCACGAATGCTTGCGACATAATTCCTTCCGGGCATAACCCTTTCATAGCTGTGAGCAAGCAAGGGATCTGACTCAATACCTCTTTTCCTGAAAACCCTCTTCATTATCGGGTATGCTACCTGCTCGGTAGTTCCCGGCGCCACCGTAGTTTCAATAAGCACAAGGGCATCCTGAGGAATATGTTCTGCAATTACATGCAATGATGATTCCAGTGCTGCCATATCAGTTTCACCTGACTTCACATTACCAAGCTCCCCTTTAAGATAATCGCATTGCACATCTACTACAACAATATCAGCAAGTTTTAAAACATCATATGTATATGTTGCAACCAGAGTTTTCTTTTGTTTTACACATCTCTCGATCATGGGATCGACTTCCGGATCCTCAGCTTTTACAGGTGAGACACCACGGTTCAGCAACGGTATTTTCCAGTAACTGCGGGCACTCGGGCGCTGCATCCCGATCACAAATTTTGATGGCTGTCCCTTTTTATCGACAGTATCTGCAACAATTGCAGCCATCACAGCACCTACAAACCCTACCCCCATAACGACAACTATTTCACGTCCTTTTGCTCTTTCCTGGTCTACGCGTTTTTTCAGATTCTCAAACTCGTTTTTGTAATCTTGCGGCTCGGGAAGCGGGAACTTCTCCCCTGCCGGACTGATAGAATAGCTCTTGCTCATTTCGTTTGTATTATAATCAGAATAATTTGCGAAGATAGAATTTTATACCGGATTTTAAAACGACAGAGTTTTAATCCCCGGATTGCCGGTAAAGTGCTATTTTAGCATCCTGACTATTTATAATTTAAATTTATGAGGTCAATTGATAAGAAGACTCTTGAATTCCTTTCAGAGCTGAAAAAGCACAATGATAGGGAATGGTTTCAGATTAACCGCAACAGGTACCTTGAAGCAAAATACAGCTACGAAACATTTATTCAATCAGTCATTTCGGAGATAACCAGGTTTGATCCTATTCTGAAGGGACTTGAAGCATCAAGCTGCACCTACAGGATAAACCGGGACATCAGGTTCTCGAATGATAAGACCCTGTATAAGACTCACCTGGGCGCCTTCATCGTCAGGGGCGGAAAGCAAAATGGAAGCAGATATGCTGGTTACTATATCCATATTGAACCGGGTAATAACAGCATGATCGCCGGAGGCGCTTATATGCCGCCATCTTCATGGCTTAGAATGATCAGGGATAAGATAGATGAACAGGGTGACCGGTTTTTGAACATCATTCATGACAGGGAATTTGTGAATTTTTTCGGAGAGCTGGAAGGAGAAAAGCTGAAGAGCGCCCCAAAAGGATTCCCTAAAGATCATACCCTGATAGAGCTGCTTAAGATGAAAAGCTACCTTGTAACAAGGATGATCGCGGATAAAGATGTAACAGGCAGCGGACTGTTCGACCTCATTATAAAAGGTTCCAGAATAATGAAGCCGGTGAACGATTTCCTTAATGATTTTAATAATCAATAATCAGCGAACTAATTTCATTATCAATTAAAATTTATATATTTCGTCCCAAACATAAAAAGAAAAATATGAAAAAGCTGATTTTCACCCTTATGCTCACTTCTCTTGCTGTTACTTATACTGCCGCACAGAGTACCAAACTTGAGGTTGGCATGAAAGCACCTGAGTGGACATTCACCGACGCCTCTAAAAAGGAATTTACGATGAATTCCTGGCAAGGTAAAGTTCTGCAGATCAATTATGTAGACCCTGATGTCTCAGATCTCAATGATCCTTTCAACGACTATATAAATAAAGCAGCAGATATTGATAAAAGGATAAACAAGGATTTCTTCAAGGGAATGGGTATTGTCGACTGCAAGTCAACCTGGAAGCCTAACGGACTTATCAGGATGATTGCAGGGAACAAAGCGAAGAAATACGATACTACGATTTTGTTCGACTATGATGGTGTACTTCAGGATAAATGGGGTATGCCGAAGGACAATTATACTGTTGTAATATTGGATAAGAACAGGATTGTAAGGGCAAAATATGAAGGTGAGATACCATCATCGGAGCATGAGAAGGTAGTTCAGATGATCATAGAGCTGACTAAAGAATAGAGCAGTTATTTTACCACGCTGGCATCCGTAATGTCGCTTCCCAGCCTGGCTTTTATTCTCTCAAGGTCATTCTTAATTGTTGCAACAGCCTGGATCAACTGCTTTTCAGGAAGCACCGGGTCAGGAAGCTCGTTGCTTATATAGTTTACAAACTTCCATATCTCCTTAACTTCATTGATATGAACTTCATACGGTTCATAGACAGGATTAAGTGAATAAAGCACGAGTCGACCGTCGCTTTTAAGGTTGTTCTCGATAAGCTTAAAGACAATCCCGTCGTTTATAGTAAACACTACATAAGCTTTTCCTGTGATCAGTTCGTGCCAGTCCTGAACAAATTCACCGGTTACCCATGAACCATCAGGAATCGGCAGCATTGAATCACCCTTAAGCTGGAAGGTCCTGTATTTTTTCTTTTCAGAAAGGAAAGGGAGTCTGAACCGGGGTAGCTCTCCGATATATTCCGCATCGGCATACCCGGTAGTATAGCCGGCTTTGGCTTTTTCCGGAACCATCTCAATATTTTCAGCATTGTCAGGTCCGACTGTAGTTGTGAGCACCCTCAGGTTGCTGCCTTTCAGGTATGCATCATATCCTCTTTCCAATTCCCCTAGCTGGCTCTCTGAAAGGGAAGATATGTCTATCTTCAGTAAAGTGTCAATTGACAGATTAAAATACTTTGAGAATGAGACCAGTATCTCAATCCCGGGCTGGGCTACACCGTTCTCATACCCGCTAAGAGTGGAACGTTTCAGGTTGAGGGCAACAGCAACATCATCCTGTGTTCTGCCCCTCCTTTTTCTTAAAAACTTTATGTTGGATGTGAAATACATAATTAGAAATTGATTATATTGTAATCATTAATATGATTAATTTCTAATCAAAAGTATGATATAGTTTTTAAATAACCAAAAAAAAGTAAAAAAAGTTGGGAGTGCCTAGGGTGCCTAAAGTACTTAAAGTTAAAAGAAATGGAAAACAAGGAGTTTAGCATAAAACTTGAGCAAAGGACAAAGTCTTTTGCAATCAGGATAATAAAATTATCAATCAACCTTTCAAACAGTGTTGAAGGAAATATAGTTAGAAACCAGATTACAAAATCTGGTACAAGTATCGGAGCAAATTATCGTGAGGCGAACAGATCAAGAAGCAGGGCTGATTTTAAAAACAAAATCAGAATCTGTGAAAGTGAGGCTAACGAATCTTACTACTGGCTTGAAATTATAAGAGATATGAAATGGGCAGAATCTCAAATAGTAGAATCTGCCCTTGGTGAAGCAAATGAATTACTTGCAATTTTTACTTCAATCGGTAAAAACCTGTAACTCTAAGTACTTTAGGCACTCTAGGCACTTTAGGCACTTTAGGCACTTTAGGCACTCTAGGCACTCTAGGCACTCTAGGCACTCTAGGCACTCTAGGCACTTATATTATGTTTCTGACAGGCAGCACAGATCGATCCATTCTTCATCTTGACCTTGACACCTTTTTTGTATCG
>Ga0172365_10001047_pt1 | contig 19627 bp, 17 predicted proteins | sample LakKivSesite48cm_FD_114535 | JGI IMG/M metagenome (GOLD analysis project Ga0172365, IMG submission 114535) | Sediment microbial communities from Lake Kivu, Rwanda - Sediment site 48cm | ecosystem: Environmental > Aquatic > Freshwater > Lake > Sediment | place: Rwanda: Western Province, Lake... | reverse complement strand
GGTGCGCCCTGGAGCATGGCGGCTCCGCGCCGGTGATCCTGGACAAGAGCGCCGACCTCGACCGCGCCGTGCCGCTTCTGATCAAGGGCGGGTACTACCACGCCGGGCAGGTCTGCATCAGCGTCCAACGGGTCTTCGTCGAACGTTCCCGGAAGGACAAACTCGTAGAGCGTCTCCGGTCAGGAGTCGCCAAACTCGTCGTCGGCGACCCGACCCTGCCTGAGACGGAGGTAGGGCCGATCATCCGTCAGAGCGAGGTGGATCGCATTCACGAGTGGGTGAGCGAGGCGATGAAGGCCGGGGCGAAGTGCGTCATCGGCGGGAAGATGCTCGACCATCAGTGCTACGCGCCGACGATCCTCGCGGATTCGCCGCTCACGACGAAGGTGATGACCGAAGAGATATTCGGGCCGGTCGTCTGCGTGAACGAATTCTCGTCCCTCGGCGAGGCGATTGCGATGGCCAACGGCGTGCGCTGGGCGTTCCAGTCGGCGATCTTCACGCAGGACGTGGACGCCGCGCTCTCCGCCGCGAAGAAGCTCAACGCGGCGACGGTGATGGTGAACGACCACACCGCCTTCCGGGTGGACTGGATGCCCTTCGGTGGGCGCGGGGTCTCCGGCCTCGGCCTGGGAGGGATCGCCCCGGCAATCCGCGAACTGACGCAGGAAAAGCTCATCGTCTTCCGCATAAACGAGCCGTAACGCCTTCGCGCAGGAGGCAATGACCACAAGAAAGGACACCCATGAATCGCATCGTTTCCCTGCCGACGTGGTATTATCGCCAGTTCCCCTCCGATTTCCGGCTCGGCGAAGAAGCCACGCTCGGCATCCTCGGCTGGGCGCAGCGCCCATGCCGGGTTCCGCTCGACGAGATGGCGCTCGTGCTCATGCACTTCTGGAACGTCGGCTTTCCCGGCGGGCCTGAGTGGGGGCCGGATTCGCCGCACGTGCTGGTGCGCCAGGCGCAGGAGTACGTCGGCAGGTGCGTGATGCAGTTCACCCGCACGATGCCGCCCATCCTCGAAGCGGCGCGCAAAGCGGGCCTGACCATCGTCCACGTCGCCTCAAGCGAGGACTACGCGAAGAAGTATCCGCACTACGAGAGGACGTGCGCCCAGGTTGACCTGGAGCCGACGCCGAAGCCGCCTGGCGCGGTCCGCCCGGACGGGACGGACATACCGACGGCAGCGGAGCGACTCGGCCCCGGCTGGATCACCTTCAAGGACGCGCCGTACGACTTCCCGCCGATGATCCGCCCGGAGACGGACGAGGAACTCGTGTGCGTTCACACGCACCAGCTCAACAGCATCCTGCGGCAACGGAAGATATGGCACCTGACCTACTGCGGTTTTGCGATCAACTGGTGTCTCTGGCACAGCCCGTGCGGGATGGTGGACATGTCGAGGCTCGGCTACACGTGTGGCTGCATCAGGCAGGGCGTCGTCGCCGTCGAAAGCAAGGAATCGGTCCGCACGCGGGCGAATCACGCCTATGCGATGTGGAAGACGGCGCACATGTTCGGCTTCGTCGCCGACGACCACGACTTCATCACGGCGATACAAAACCCGGTAGGATGAGACCTCGCCCGCTCATCGCAGACGCGGCAGGACGTATGGCCCTTCCGGGATCACGGCGATGCGCGCATCGGGGCCGCAGCGCTTTCGTGCCATCGCCAGCCCTTCCTCCACGGACGGGATGGGCGTCACGAGCAGCGTGCGGAGAACTTCCGGGGACAGGCCGTCGGTGTAGTAGAGGACATCCGCCCGGTCGAGCGCACGACACATCTCCTGAAGCTGCCATTGGTCTATGACGAAGAACTCCGGATCGGCAAGGCGCGCGCGGAACTGCTCCACAGACGTGGTTTCCGCCATGAGCCGCCGGAAGTCGGGCGAGCCGATCCCCTCGGCGCACGCCGCCGCGACGATGATCGTGCCGCCCTGCCTCACGACGGGCACAGCTGCGGTCATGGCCTTCACCGACTGGTAGAAGGTGAGGTCGAGCGGGTATCCCGCCGACGTGGTGAGGACGATGTCGGCGGGTTCGTCGAGCAATGCCGCAGCGCATTCCGCGACGAAGCGGCATCCGACCGCGTGCGCCTCCACGAGATCACCGGCGAATACGCCCGTGACGCGACGGGATTCGTCGAGCGCGACGTTGACGGTGAAATCCACGCGGGCGCGGCGGGCGATCTCGGTTGCCTCTTCGTGGAAGGGATTGCCCGCAAGCTCGCCCTCGCACGCACGCGGATGGCCGAGGAGCTTTGGCCCGTGCATGACCCGCATTGTCTTCACGCCCGCGAGGCCGGGGCAGATCGCTTTCCGCCCTCCAGAGAAGCCCGCCATCAGGTGCGGCTCGATGAGCGACGTGGCGAGGTGCAGGTCCGCCTCGACGAAGAGCCGGTTCACCCAGATGGGCGTGCCCCGCGACGTATTGCCGAGGTAGACGAGGAGAGATTCATCACGCGCATTGTGATTGACAATGCGCACACGCGACCGCAGGTCGCGCCCGACCATCTCCCGTATCTCGTCGTCGGTGTTCGGGCGATGCAGCCCCGTGCCGATGAGGATTGTGATCCGCTCGTCGGGGATGCCGGAGGCGTTGAGCACGCCGAGCATGGGCACAAGGAGGAGCGCGTTCGGCACGGGCCGGGTGATGTCGCTGATGGTGATGCAGGCGTCGCGCCGTCCCTTTGCGATCTCGCGGAGCGGCGGCGAAGCGATGGGCCGTTCGAGCGCGTCGCGGATTGCCGCTTCCTTGTCCGGCAGAACGGCGGCCTGCCGCATACGAAGGACCGCAAGATGGGGTGTATCGGGCAACGTCACGTTCAGCCCGTGACGCCCGTAGCGCAGGGCGATGCGCATGGAAGATCCTCTGTTACTCCGGTGCACGCGACATCTTTGCACAAGCACTCGACTGCTGATCCTATGTCGCTGCTAAGGGGATGTTTTCCACCACAATCGAGGGTAACGTGCCCGCACCGAGGACCTCTTTCGCGTCGAGGATTTCGATACCCACGAGCTTCTCGCCTTCGCCGATGTTGAGGGCAATCTCTTCATTGAGCCGCACCGTGCGGCATTCATGGTGCCCCTCGATGAGGCGAATGTAGAGGGCATCTATCTCCGGATCATAGGAGATTCTCATCGCAGCCTCGCATCAGAAGTAGAACGTGTATACAGTAATGATAACGATTTCACCGGGTTCTTCCTTGATGACCGGAGCGACCTGTTTGATCGCGTAGTTCTCACCCTGCCATTTTCGTCCGTACGGGAAGTTGTAGCGACACAATTCCCTGCCCTGTTTGGCTGGCTCACGCGAACCTTCCCTCACAGCCTTGACAACCTCGGCTTCTGTGGCGCCCCGTTCGACGCATTGCTCTCGTGCATGCCGGGTCAGCCGTACTGGTTTCATCTCGACTTTCAGGTAGACGGCCTCATTACTGCTCTCAGGCGCAGGAGGGTCACGTTCGGCGTATCGAATAACGTCACGTTCAGCCCGTGACGCCCGTAGCGCAGGGCAACGCGCATTGGGAAGGTCCTCTCACGCCACGCTTATAGGGTTCGGGAGGATTTCATGTGTCGCGGCGGTGCCTTTTCCTGGCCAGTTGTTCGAGTACCGTGATGAGGTGTGGCACGTCTAATCTCACCGTATTCCAGACTTCCTCGGTGTCCACATCATTGTACTCATGAATCAACTTATCGCGCATTCCGGCGACCATTTTCCAGGGAACGTCAGGGCATCCAAGCCGGAATTCTGGCGACAACCGTTTGACGCCCTCGCCGAGAAGCAGTAACTGGTGAAGCACTGCCGATTGCGTCTTCAGGTCTTTGGAAAAGGCAGGCTTCTCCGCGTTGCCAAGGACTCGACAGCCAGCCGTGCCGCTTTGAGGATGTCCAGAAGTATTGCGTCATCCTGCGACATAGTAAGGGACCGCCGTTTCCAGAATCGCTTTGCGACGAATCCAGTTGTCGCTGCGTTCAATCGCTCGTCGGCTGACCAGATCAACGTTCCGACCAACGAGGGACGATAACTCTTCTTCCATCGCCAGATGATCGAACAGGCTCCACTCCGCCGTCGGGTCAAACGTCACGAGCAAGTCCACGTCGCTATCGGACCGGAAGTCGTCCCGCACGACCGAGCCGAAGAGAGAAAGCTCTATGATCTTCCAGCGACGGCAGAACTCAACGAGCTTGGCTCTGTCAAGGGAAATATGGGCATTCATGGAGACGGTCCTCTATGATTGATCTGGCTTTGTTGAAAGCCTACATTCAGGCAGACAAGAATATCTGCCCCACTCATGTCAAAACCGCAAAAGTATCGGTGGGGCAGGCATTCCTGCCTGCCAAGAGTGAACCCGTCACGACAGTGTTGACAATCCACTACTTCCTTACATCATGCTCCAGAGGCGGATGGAGCCGTCCTCCATGCCGCAGACGAGGCGATCCGGCGTCGCGGCGAGGCTATAGATGCGCCCCACCTGCCTCTGCGAGTGCATCGGTTTCCCATCCGAGAGCCGCCAGAGGTTAAGTATCTCGTCGTCGCCGCACGAGAGGAGGTGCTGGCCGTCCGCCAGTATGGTCATGGCGCGTATCCAATCGGAATGCCCGTTCAACTCCCTCACAAGCTTCCCGTCCGACGCCTGCCACACCGAGATCATCGTCCCGTGAGCGGAAAGGATGTACCTGCCATCTGGCGCCGCTGCGATGCCTGTGACGGTCGTCGTATGCGGCTGAAGTGTGCGCACAGGCTCCGTCTCTGACGCGCCCCACACCCACACCTCAGGCCCGGTCGCCGCCAGGAGGTGCGCGCCATCGAGCGCGTATGCCAGGCACCACACAAACTCCGCGTGGTCCAACGTCTGCACAATCCGCCGGTCCGAGAGCCGCACCACCGTCACTCTCTCAAGGCTCGACGAGGCGACGTGGTTGCCGTCGGGCTTTGTCGCCACACTTCCCACCGCGTCTTTGTGCCTTTCCAGCACCTCCGGGAAGCGTCCGTCCGAACAGGGAGTCCTTCTCAGGCAGCTATCCCTGCCGCCCGATATGACATACTTGCCGTCGGGCGTGAGAGCTACGCCGAGCACCTCTTTCCTCTCGTGGAGCTCTCGCTGCCAGGAGCATTTCCCGTCCACCAGACGCGAACGCATCACCTCTGCCCCGCCGCCCGAAACGATGTGCTGAGCGTCGGGCGTGAGCACCAAGCTCCGCACGGCATCGCTGTGCGCTTTCTCCAGCGCGAACAGGGGCTTGAAGTCGAACACGGCGTCATTTTCCGCGCAGCGCCTGCGCAATCGCCCGGATGTGCTCCGGCGTCGTGCCGCAGCAGCCGCCGATGACCGACGCACCGGCCTTGCGGAACTCCGGCGCAAGACGACCGAAAGTCTCCGGCACTTCCTTGAAGACCGTCTTCCCGCCCTCAATCTGCGGCAACCCGGCATTCGCTTCCACGATCAGGGGAACCGAGACCACCGAGCGCATCTCCTGCAAGAGCGGCACGAACTGCTCCGGCGTGAGGCCGCCGCAATTGGCCCCCACCGCATCGGCCCCGGCTTCAACCAGCCGCTTCGCGCCGTCGGCAGGCGTCGCGCCCATGAGCGTCCTGAACCCCTTGGGGGTCTGGTCGAAGGTCAGGGTCGCCAGGACGGGCAGGTCGGGCGCGACCTCACGCGCCACATGGACCGCGCAGACCGCCTCCGTCGGGTCCATCATCGTCTCGACGATGATGCCATCCACGCCGCCCTCGGCGAGCGCGGCGATCTGCTCCCGGAAAACGGCGGTCATCTGCTCCTCCGTGAGGTCGCCGTACGGTTCGACGAATTGTCCCGTCGGGCCAACATCGCCAAGCACCCACGCCTTGCCGGAGGCGGCTTGGCGGGCGATTTGCGCGAGCGTCCGGTTGAGTTCCACCGTCCGGTCCGCCAGCCCAGCGCGCTCCAGCTTCAGGCGGCTGCCGCCGAACGTGTTCGTGAGGATCGCTTGCGCGCCCGCCGCGAGGTAGGCGCGATGGATCGCAAGGAGGACGTTGCGGTGAGTGACGCCCCACAGTTCGTTGTTCCCTTCCGCGCCATGGAGCATGAGCTGCGTGCCCATGGCCCCATCGAGGATGAGCGTTCCGCCGGTCAATTGTTCTCGAAGCGTCATCGTCATGTCCTGTGGGAAGGTTGTTGATCGAGCTGCTCGTACTGTTGGAGCAGTCTCCGTGCGTGCGACCGAACACTCGCGCCGCAGGCTGGGTCAGCGAAGGCGAAGTCCACGAACGCTTTGAAATACGATTCCGGATTGCCGATGTCGTACCGGGTCTCATTTGCGTTGAGGGGCACGCAGTACACCGGCTTCCCTGCGCGAACAAGCTGGCGGATGGCATCAGTGAGTTGCACCTCTCCGCCGTGCCCCGGCAGCGTCACGTCGAGTTCGTCGAAGATCTCTGGCCCGAAGACATACCGCGCAGCTACCGCGTAGCGGCTGGGCGCTTCGCTTGGAATGGGCTTTTCCACGATGTCGGTGATGCGGAACGGACTGGAGAGATCGGCCCCCGGCTCCGGCCTGACGACGCCGTAGCGCCGCGTCGCTTCCTGAGCCACCTCCCACACGGCAATCGTCGCCACCGCCTGATGCTCCATGTGCGTTGCGCTCAGGCGGTGGAGAAGGGTCTGCTCCCCTTCGGTGTAGATGATCGTATCGCCGAGCGCCACCACGAACGGGTCATGATCCACGAACGCTCGCGCATGTCTGATGGCGTCGCCCAATCCTGCGGGCTTCTTCATCCCCGGAGGGATCAATTGCCGCGTGTAGAATAGCTGCGCCCCGCCGAGACGGAAGTCCACCTCGCGCAGGAGGTCCTCGTCCTCAGTCGCCAGCAGGCGGTCAATGAGCATTGGGTCGGTGTCGAAGTGGTTTTCGATGGAGTGCTTGCCGATCCCGGTGACAAGCAGCAGATACCGCAGGCCCTGGGCGACCATCTCCTCGACGACGTATTGAACCACCGGCTTGCGGCCAACGGACAGCATCTCTTTGGGTTGCGATTTCGTCGCGGGCAAGAGACGGGTGCCCAGGCCCGCCACCGGGATGACAACTTTCCTGATGATCTGGCTTTCCTGCATGGATCGGTCCTCATGATGGCGTGATGGTTCGCTCTCTCATAGGCGCACCGGCTCAACCGCGTGGGATGCCTCACATGCTATAGAGAATACGAGGTATGCGAGAAAAAGCGGAATACCCGGGGGTACACGAAAGCCGCCCGGAAGCCATTGGCCTCCGGGCGGCCTCCTTACTCGTCGCACACGCGGACCGCGCCGCGTGTCATGCTACGCGATGCGTCCTCATTGCAGCCCGAACGAGAGGGTGAAGTAATTCACCGCCCCCAGCGCGCTGCCGAAGTCGCTGTAGGCGTAGTCGAACCCGCCCATGATCCCTGCGATGGTGTACTTGATGCCGCCGCCGAGGCTCAGCTTTCTCGCGTCGTGATTGAAGCTGTAGCCACTGCGCACGGACACGATGTTGCGGAAGGACAACTCGCCGCCCACCGCAAGCTTCTCCGGATGGTCCGGCGGATGCAACCCGTCAACCGCGACGAGGAGTTTGAACCCGCTCCTCTGCAAATCGGGCAGCAAGTCGAAGACATCCGTTGATACGCCGATGTGGAAGGTCATAGGCAGACGGAACCCGTCGCGCACGTAGGTCTGGGTGCGAGCGAAGTTTCGGATGCTCATGCTGATCACCGAGCTGCCGAAACCGGTCCGATAGAACGTCCCGGCGTCGAACGCAATCGTCGAGACGCTGGCGTCCTCCTTATTGGGGGTTGGCGAAAGGCCCAGGTACACCGCGCCGCCGGTGTTGTACCAGGGCAGGGTCTGGCTCACGTACTTCGCCGTCACCCCAAGGGAGAACTTGTCGGTAAACTGCTTCGAGAGCGTCAGGCCCAGCGCAAGCTCGCTCGGCTCCAACTTGCCAAGCTCGTCGTAGCCGAGCCTGGCGTCGTTGTTGATCACCGTGCCGTAGATGTCGCCGTAGTCCATCGTGACGAACGACACCGCCGCGACGAGGAGCGGGTCGCCAGCGCCCAGACGAACCGGCACACCGATGGCTCCGGAGATGATCTTGATGTCGGCGATCCATTGAACTTGGCCCACGACGGCATCGAACTTGCCGCGCAGGAAGCCCAGGCCCGCCGGGTTGTAGAAGGTGCTCGCCGCGCCCGACGAGAGGCTGGTATAGGCGTCGGCCATGCCAGCAGCCCGTGCGACTGGCCCGATCTTCAAAAAGGTCATCCCGGCCTGTCCGGTCTTATCGAACTCGCCCGCCAGAGCGGGGATTGCCGATAGGAGCGCCCCGGCCAGCGCCAGTGCAGAGATGGCTTTGGTCCTCATGGCGATCTTTCTCCTCCACCCGACTAGCGGATGATGATGAATTTGCCGACTTCGGTGCCGCCAGAGCTTTCCACCACGAAGATGTAGATGCCGCTGACGACATACTGGTTGCTCTCGGAAATCAGGTTCCACGTCTCATTGCCTGTCGGGTTTGCGCTTCCGACCGCCTTGTGATCAATGGTCTTGATCAAATCACCATCAACCGTGTAAATCTTGAGCGTGCAGGTTCCTGGCAAGTTGACGAACTGAATCCGGGAATATCCGCTCCGCGAGTCCTTGACAGCCTCTCCGATACGACCGGCATAGTGCTGGGAATTGTCACTGGCCGACCAGGGGTTGGGGACTACACGGACCTTGCCTGCGAGAACGTCTACCGGAGTGCCGTAGGGGATCATCGGCCTCGTCGTCCGGGTCCACATCGTGGACTCAAGCGTCCTGCCTCCCACCACTTTGAACGTGGTCAGATAGTAGTAGTAGGAGAACCCGCGCTTCACGGTGGTGTCCTGGTACGACGTTGCCGAGGGCGGAAGCTGCGCGATCATGGTGAACAACGAATCGCCGTTGTAGTCGGCAAGGGCACGATAGATGCGCCAGCCATCTATGGAGCTTCCGGTGGTGGTGTTCAGCGTCCAGGAAAGCTCGCCGCGGTCCGGGCCGGAGTTCACCACGAAGGTGGCCGGCGCAGGAGGCGACAGCGAGAGCTTACCTGCGGTGATCGCCGCGCCGAATGTGGTTTCCAGTTCGTCCCGCGTCGAGGCGTAGCGTTGGCCGCCCAACCCGTCGGGGAACGTCGCCGATTCGTAGACGCTCTTGGCCTGACGCATCACCTTGAACAACGAGTCCTTCGCCGTGAACACGAGGGCGTCCTTCTGGGCGTCGGTCATCTGACCGGCAAGCCACTGCGCGCCTGCGATCCGAGCCAGTTGCGGATCAAGCCCGTTCACCCCGAGCGCGAAGATGCCGTTGAGGGTGTCGCCCGGCGGAATATCGCACGGGCCGAGGCCCATCGTCTGCTCCACGTCGGTGACCTCAAGATCAACACCGAGCACCTTGCCCGGCCAGTAGGTCTGCGACACAGCCGGGTCGTTGCTCGCCTTGATCCACGAGCCGCCGTACGGGTGAGTGCCGCGTCCGGGGGTCGTCTGGTACGGGCCAGGGTAGTAGGTTCCGCCCTTCTCCAGACCCCAGAGCATCTGGTTGTACTTCGCCTCGTGGCCCTCGGAGCCGGTGCGCACGTTGCGGTTGTAGTTCTGCCAGCCAATCGTCAACGGCTGCGCCGGATCGTCGCGGCGGTCGGTCGTGGACATGTCGTAGTGGAGCAACTGCCACCCGGCCATGAGGGCGGTCATCAGCGCGCCGGTGACAGGGTTCGGGTTGCCGATGTCGTCCTGCTTGCCGTGCGCCGGGTTGTACTTCGCCTGGGACTGATCTCCGTCGTGGACCCAGACAAGGCGCATATCCTCGGTTGCCGAAGCTCCTGCGGCGTAGTCCCAGCCGTAGTAGTGCCAGATCGCGTCGCTGTTGTTCTCGCCGCCGGAGTTCGTCAGGTAGGTGCCGTAGTGCGCGCGGTACCACTGGAACATGAGGCTGAGCATCGTCTGACGAGCGGTATCCCGCACCGCAACGATCCTATCCCCGTCGTTGCCCCAGATGCCGTCGTTGATGAGCCGCCAGTGCCAGAACATGGTCCTGTCGTTGTCCCGGTCCACGAACGAGTACACCGTGCGGTTCGGCGAGACGCCCATGCGCGTCCAGGAGAGCGTCTCCAGCATGAGGTCGGTGGGAATGTTCGGGTTGATCACGTCGGTCTGGTACGGGCCATCGGCCCCGGAGACGGTGATGTGAGCCGACTCCGGCCTGACCACGCCGTCCACTGTCACCGTCGGGTAGGCCTGGCGGAAGGTGCGCTTCACGAGCTGACCGTTGTACATGAGCCGCAGTGCAGTGCTTGGTGTGAGGACGTCGGGAGCGGCGGTGGCGGAGTTCTGCCCCTTCTCTCCGTCGTTCCATCCGTCGCGCTGCGCCACCATGTACGGCCAGATCGTCGTCGGGAACTCTGCGTCCTTGACATCCTTCGCGCCGAGGACGAAGCCCTTGTAGTTGGCCATGTTGTGGCGAACATCGCCACCGGTCCCCCACCACCCGCCGGGCCAGGTGAACGCCTGGTTGACGCCGCCGTAGTGGCGGTTGGTGAAGGTATCCCACATGTATCCTAGATCGAGGGTGCGGTTGATCTGCCCCCATGCTCCCCAACCTGCGGCAGGCACGAGCAGAGCAAAGCCCAGCACCGCAAGGAGGGACCGTATTCGGATCATCTTCATGATATTCTCCTCCTGAGCCTGCTAGAACGACACGCGCAGACCGAGCGTGTACATCCAAGGATTGAGGAACTGCGCCCACTTGTCGTGCTCGGGTAGCTTGGCATAGCTCGGCACGTCGCCGATGCGGTCGCTGCCCTTCGTGTCCTCGATGTTCTTGTCGTCAATCGGGAAGTGCAACGACTTGAGATAGGCTGTCCATTCCGTGCCGCTCATGGAACTGGAATTGAGGTACTTGTAGCCGAACAGGTTGGAAATGTCCAGATACAACGTGGTGTTCACACGACCCAGCGCAAATCCCTTTTGCAGCGTCATGTTGGAACCCCAGCTATCCCGCCACCGCACATTGAGCGGAGGAGGCGGCTGTTCGTTGTTGGGGTTGTACGTCGCCTGCGTGCCTTTCGCGTAGCTCATGGACAAGCCGAGCCACCACCCTCCCGTTGCCATGGAGGGAAGGCCGAATGCCGAGTAGTCCGGCGGCGTATGCAGGTACAGGTACATGGCCCACGAAGGCTCCGCCTGGGAGGTCACCTCGTACGGCGACTCAGGGATCGCCGTCCGGCCGTCGTTGTATTCCTTCACATTGCCGACGTTGCCCTCGTCTCTGAGCGACAACTGGCCCTGGAACCTGCCGGTGAAGAACCTGCCGACGCGCTTCTCGATCCTCAGCTCGAAGCCGCGAATCTCCGCATAATGCTTGTTGATGTAGCGGCCGCTGAAGTCGTCTCCGCCGGGGGTGATGTTGTAGTCTATCCACCCCAGTTCCCCGGTCACGTCCTTGTAGTACCCGCTGATCCGAACGAGGTACTGCATCTCGGTCTTCTGCCCCAGAAGCCCGGCGTACCATGCGTTGCTGAACTCGCGCTCGAACGCCAGTTCATACTGGATGGTGCGCGGGAAGTCGAGGTCCGGGTTGGGACGACGGTTCATGTCGCCCACGCCGCCGGAATAGAAGCCGTAGACCGCCCGGGTGAGCGGATAGGTGTAGAAGTGGCCGTAGTTGAAGTAGACTTTGCTGTGCTGGTCCAATGGGTGCGAAATGGCCAGACGCGGCGCGATCTTGAGGTGCGTCTCGGCAGCCCGCGTGTCAATGGAGTCCGCCACGCCGCTCCAGTCTTTGTTCGCGTCAAGCCACTTGTAGAGTTCCCAGTCAACCGCGTTATCCCACTTGCCCTTCTGCCAGAGGTTGGAGAACGGCTCATCAGGCTCATACTGGAGCGTGTTCGGGTCGAAGTAATCCAACCGCAGACCGGCATTCAGGATCATGCCTTCGTACTCGATCTTGTCCTGCACGTACGCATTCACCTGAATCGGGCTTTTGTCGTACTTCTGATACCGCTCGCGCTCGCCGGTCCCACCGACATCTTCGCCGCGATACTCGCGCAGCGTCGCGTAGTCGAGGCCGAAGCCGCCCTTCACCTGATGGTGAGAGGTGATCTGGCTCAGGAGCGACCCTCGGAACTTGTAGCCGATATAGCTCGATGAGTCGTTGTGCGGCCAGGAAAGCCCAAGCTCATACGCAAAGGGGAAGCGCGTGCCGTCAATGAGCGAGGTCGGGAAGCTCCCCCAGGGCGCGACGCCGTTCGGGTCGGGCGAGGGCCACGTGCCGGGGAGCACCTTGTCCTGCCATTCCGGGTTCAGCGCGCCGGTGAGCAGGTAGCGTCTCGGCCAGAGGTACACCTGGTAGTTGTAGTTCTGGTAATCGAAGGCGATCTCGTAGTTCGTCTTCGTCGAAAGGACATGGGTCAACGTCACGCCGCCCATGAGGCGTTTGTTGTCGTCCATGGGCTGCCGGTAGAGGGCGTACTTGTAGAGGACGTTATCAATCATGCCACCACGATAGATCTCGTACCTGTACCCACCGCCCGGGTCACCCACTGCGTAGCCCAAGCCCGACTCGGTGTTGTAGGTCCCGGTCACGCTCAGCTTCAGCGCGTTGGTGAAGCGATAGTTGAGCGTGAGTTGTCCGGTGTAGTCATTGTACGCCTGACGCGCACGCTTCAGGAGGTAGGGGGTCTGGCTCGTCCGTCCGGAGGCGGTGAAGCTCAGCCCTTCCAGGAGAGGCACCGGGCCGCCGGTTGAGATGTCAACCGTATAGTCCGGCTCCTCAACTTTCCCGACGTCGTGGCGATGCCGCCAGAGCGCCAGCAGCGAGTCGGCTTTGGCCTGGTTGTCGCCAGCTTCCGCCAACCAGCCTTTGAACACCGTTTCCATCTGTCCGGTGGTCAGATTCATGCTCTGGTACGGGGTGGTCATGGAGGCATCCGAACCGAAGACCTGCCACTCCAGCGTGTTCTCGCCATAGGCGTCGTCGCTGCCGAACCACTTCTTCTGCACCGGTGCATAGGTCATGTCCGAGCTGAGCCAGTAATTCCGGATGTCATCGCGGGTGACCACGTTGATGACACCGGAGCGGACATTGCCATATTCGGCGTTGAAGCCGCTCGTGAGCACCTGCACTTCCTGTACGGACGTGAGCGGAATACCGACCGTCGTGAACGTGTTGGTGCGTGTGTCGGTCATGTAGTGCCCGTTCAGCATCAACTGCGTCTCATCAACGGTGCCGCCGCGAATGCTTGTCGCGGTGACGCCTGGCTCGGAACTGAGCGCCGAAGTCAGGCTGTGCGCCAAGGGGACGGAGAGCACGTCCTGAGCATCCAGCGTTGCGCGGCTGCCCGCCACGTCAAGCTGGATGACTTCGCGTGGAGCGATCACCGTCACGCCTTGCACCTCGATGGCCGTGGCTTCAAGCGGGAAGTCTACCGGCGTCGTGCGGTCAATGTTGACGACGACTCCCGCCTTGGTGATGGGCGTATAGCCCACCAGCGACGCCCGCACCGAATACGCCCCAGGAGGTACCCCAATGATGAAGTACCGTCCGTCGGCATCCGTTGCGGCGCCGAGCCTTAGGCCTTCTACGGTAACCGCGACTCCGGGAATCGGCTCGCCTGACGCCCTATCAACGACCTGTCCGGCGAGTTTTCCCGTTGTGCCTGCCCACAGGGGGCTGGTCAGCACGCCGACAAGCACCACGCTTGCCAACGTGATTCCCCACCGAGCGCAGGCCGACAAAAAGCGATGCATTGTCATACCTCCTCCTTGAGAGAGCCGCCTGACATATCGAAAAGAATGGCCGTACTTGCGCATCTTTTCGACCAGATGGTGCTCCACACACAACATGCCAAAATGCTCATTGCAGGCTTATCATACCTACCTCCTTTGCTTCAGTGACAAGAGGTTCATGGTGGTTACGGGAAATATCTTTGGTATCTGAGCAAGGCAGAGAAAGCGCGAGAGGCGCAGAGTGGTTCAGGGAAGTATGCACGGCTGCCGGAATACTCATGCCGACGCCCCTCCTCAAAGGCAAAGCAGATATATAGGGAATGTACACCAATTCCTGCAAGGAGCAAGAGATCGGAGCTTGGGAAAGCTATTCCATTGATGATCCTTACTGCATGAAAAACGGTCGCCTTATCTTTCGCTCCCTTCCATCACTTGAACTCCACCACGTGCCCGGCGAGCGGGAACCAGATCGTGTCCACGATAAAGCAGATTCCCGTCCCGATGAAGGCCCCCACGATAATACCGATGAACAGAGGCACGGTGCGACGGTACAACGAGATCCCTCCGAGCCGCAGCGTGAGGGACTTGGCAATCCACGCGATGAGAAACGACAGGAAGCTATGCTGGATGTGGTACGAAAAACATATGGCCAGCCCGATGGGGTGCAGCGGCCACCAGGTGAACATGTACCGCAGTGCCGTGAAGACGGCCATGAGCGACGCGCCAATCCCCAGGAACGAAAGCCGTCGGAAATCCGCCGGTTTCGGGTCGGTAAGCCATTTCATGAGGGCGGCGAACGGCTGTTCCCCACCGGTGCGGAACACCCAGTCCTGGAAATTATAGCCGCCCAGCGCAAAGCCGAGGTGCATCGTGTACCAGATGGCGACAATCGTCGTGAGCATCGCCGTAATGCCGATCACGACCGCCGTGCGTCGTCGTGGGACGTGCGTCTGTTGCGTGAGCGCGCCTGCGTGGCCGAACGTGGCGAGGAACAACGACTTGACGTTGACAAACCGCCAGTACTGCTGAGAAAGCCCCGCAAGGCTCCCATGCGAGATGTTGGCCGAGCCGACCGCATCAACGATCACGTCGGCAGCATGGAGCGGGGCATTCACGTGCAGCACCCCCGCCTCAAATGAGAGCCGGGCGATGCCGAGGTAGATGATCGTCGTGATGATGAGAAGCGCGACCCCGACGGCGACGCTCATGCCCGTGTGGTGCATCCACAGGATCATGTAGAGCACGCCGCCGAGGAGCATGAGGTAGGCGGTGCGATAGGAGAGCAATTCGCCGGTATCGTCGTCGCTGTCTTGCCTGCCGAGCGCACGCCGCGCCGCCGACGCCAGATGCGCCCTGGCCTGCCAGAGAAACCACACCACCATGACCGCCAGCGCGCCGGTGTTAAGCCACTGCATCGGCTGCGCACCGGCTCCAACGTCTATTCCGACGCGCTGGAGCCAGCCTGTGGCGAGCGTGCCGATGAAGGTGAAGAAGAGCAGGCTGAAGATGACTTCCTTGTTCGCAAAGAACGATACGCCGATCACTGGCCAGAAAAGGTTCATCGGCAGCCCCGGGAACTCAGGGCCAAACGAGACCGAGCCGAGTTCGGTGGGAAGCTGGGGAATGAGCGGCCAGAACCAACTGAACATCTGCAACATGAGGAACGTGAAGGGGACGAAAAACCCGATCCAGAATAGGCGCGGGCGGGTCCAGGGAGGACGCCATTCGCCGGGCTTAGGCTGGCGGATCAGCTCAAGCGGCACCTGCATGATGGGGAACGTCAGCCGCTCATGCTCCACCCAGTGCTTCCGCAGGAGCGCGACGAGGGCGAACTGGACGAGAAAGAAGGCGACGGTGAAGCTGCCATGCCAGAACAAGGGCACCAGCCAGTCGCCCCAGGGGTAGGCCGAGCCGTGCGGGACGCCGTCGAAAAGCCACGTCACCGCGTGGTGCACGTCGGACGGAACCAGCCACTCCGGCAGCATATGGCCGAAGGTCTCGTGCCAGCGATTCTCCGCCGATCCAAAGTAGTGGATACCACCGATGTACGTCACGATGGGTCCGGCAACTGCGGTGGTGGTCATGCTTGAACCGACCGTCGCAATCATGAAGATGAGCGCCATTTCCGCAGAACTGAGGGGTTTCCACACGGAAAAGCGGCGCAGGAGGCCGATATCCAGCACGAGGAGCAGAAGCCAGCACGTCACCACGCCCCAGGAAAACGAGGTGAACACGAGGGGCGAAGAGTAGAGGACATATCGGGAATACGGTGCTCCGATGGCCATCAAAAGGGAAATGAAGCAGCCGAGGAGTACGGCGCGCCAGGTAAACCGTGATGGTGGAGAGTTTGCGGGAAGCGATACGTCCATACGAGATTGCTCGCGCACAGGTGAATGGCGCCCCGGAGGTCGGGCAGACTCCCAGGAGATCGCAAGAGCTTTCCTCATTGCACTAAGGGAGCCTGTTCCGTGACACTGAAATTTCAATCGCACTCTCTGGGGGGTCAATGGGGACGATCAGGGCCACAAAAAAGCCCCCGCCGCAAAGACAACGAGAGCTTTCCCTACACTACCCGCAGGAGCGTTTGGTTCAGTTCACGCGACTCTATGAAGCATAGTATTCTGCGTTCTTCTCGATGTACTCGTGCCACTCCTCCGGCACGTCCTCTTCGGCGAAGATGGCAGTGACCGGACACGCCGGTTCGCACGCGCCGCAGTCAATGCACTCCTCTGGGTCAATGTAGAGCATCTCGGAATTCTCGAACGCGTCCTCGTCCTTGGTCGGATGAATGCAGTCAACCGGGCACACATCTACACACGCCGTGTCCTTGACGCCAATGCACGGTTCGCAGATGATATACGCCATATTCAAGAACCTCCTGAAAAGAAAACCTTACCCCGGTCAGGCGCGAACATATCCATCATACGCAAGCCGACCTCGTTGGCCGACTCCCGTTTCTGAACGTTTCCAACTTGGAACCGACAAGCCATTACGTAGGTCGTCCGGAAGTGTAGCACAGGAGTGGAGAGTTGTCAACATGAGATGTCGAATTTGGCATTGTTGGTGGCTAAATGTTCGACGTACACGTCACTGTGGTGCAAGTATACGGTATGAGCGACAGGTGATCAAGGGCTGTATGCAACATATTTTGAGTGCGAATCACCCCGTGGAAACCATGCAGTCCGAAGCGCCTCCCTTGAATGACACCATTGAAGACATTAAGGCTGGTAGTTACGTTCCTGTATGCTCGTTCTCTCTTTGAATTATCTTCAGGCGGAGTGCGCGTCGCTCGACGCGAGCTTTGTCGGTGGAAAGAGCGTCGTACGGAAAGGAGACAGCCATGTACGTCGTGTGCGTAACCGTCCGCGTGAAGCCTGACCACGTGGACGAGTTCATCGCGGCAACCCGTCGCAATGCCGAAAACACGCGCAAGGAACCGCACAACCTGCGCTTCGACGTGCTGCAAGCGATTGACACTCTGACGCAGTTTGTGCTCTACGAAGTATACGATTCGGAGGAGGGCTTCAAGGCGCACCAGCAGACCGAGCACTACCTCGCCTGGAAGGCGACGGTGGCGGAGTGGATGGCCGAGCCGCGAACCTCCGTCAAGTGCAAGAGCCTGTTCCCAACCGACAAATCAGCCTGGTAGTGGCGAATTATCGCTATAATCTCATGTGGTAAGGTCCTCAGATGAGAGAGGAAGTCAAACAATAGGTCTTATGGAGAGCACGGGCACAAAAGTGAGAATCGGCAACTGGTGGGGTTTTCTGACGCTGAAACAGAGGAGAAAAACAATGGACGGACGACGATCTTGCGTTGGGATGATGGTCGTGGTCGCCCTCTGCATCGGTGTAGGGCTGATCATGCCGTCTCTTGTCGCTGCGCATTGCGACACCCTTGACGGCCCGGTGGTGACTGCCGCGAGAGCGGCGCTCACCAGGGGTGACGTAACCCCTGTTCTCCGGTGGGTGCAACCGAAGTACGAAAGCGAAATTCGCGCGGCTTTCGAGAGAACCCTTCGGGTGCGCGCCAAAGGTCCGGAGGCAAGGGAACTCGCCGACATGTACTTCTTCGAGACACTGGTGCGGCTTCATCGGGCTGGCGAGGGCGCTCCCTACGAGGGCTTGAAGCCCGCCGGGACAGACCTCGGACCGGCAGTGGCCGGGGCCGACAGAGCACTGGCGAGCGGTTCCGTTGACAGCCTCGTGAAGTTGGTTACGGAGAGCGTCGCTGAAGGGATTCGCCATCGTTTTGCCAATGCCATGGCGAAGAAGAGCCATGCGGACGAGAGCGTGGAGGCCGGGCGCGAGTTTGTCGAGGCGTACGTGGAATTCGTTCACTACGTGGAACGGTTGCACCTCGACGCTGTGGGCAGAGGTCTCCCCCATGGCGAAGCGGAGGGAGCCGAGACTCATGGCGGGCATGAGCACGAGTAGCCGCATCAGGGTAGTAAGCTGCTCTCACACGATACCAGCGAGGTGAGCGTGGCAGGTGGTGATGTATTGGGTTCCATAACCCCGTTCGAGTTTGCCACTGCGGCGCGAATCGTCTTCGGGCCGGGGCGGGCGGAGGAGATCGGACGCATTGTCTCAGAGCTTGGCATCCCTGACGCCGAGGGGCACGACCGGGTCTTCCTCGTGACGGGACGGCGTGCGCTCCGCGTTGCGGGCGTCGTTGATCGGCTGACGGACGCGCTGACAGGCGACGGCTGGGCGGTGAGCACCTTCACCGTCTCCGGCGAGCCAACAGTTTCCCTGATTGACGCCGGTCTTGCCGAGGCGAAGGCGTGGAATCCGGGCGTCGTCGTCGCGCTTGGAGGTGGGAGCGTGCTCGACGCGGGGAAGGCCATTGCCGGGCTTCTCACGAACGGCGGCGCGACGCTGGATTACCTCGAAGGCGTGGGCAGTGGGCGCACGTTTGAGAGACCGGCGCTGCCGCTTGTTGCCGTTCCCACGACGGCGGGAACCGGCTCCGAGGCGACGAAGAACGCGGTCATCAGCGCGGACGACGGCTCATTCAAAAAGAGCATGAGAAGCCCGCACCTTTTGCCTCGCGTGGCGGTGGTGGACCCGCTCCTCACCCACACCATGCCGCCGGAAGTGACCGCCTTCAGTGGGCTTGACGCGCTCACGCAGCTCATCGAGCCGTTCACGTCGAACGGCGCATCTGCCCTCACCGACGCGCTCGCGGAGAGGGGAATCCGCCTTGCGGCGCGGTCGCTCTTCCAGGCGTATGAGCACCCTTCCGACGCGGAGGCACGGCAGGATATGGCCCTGGCCGCGCTCTTCAGTGGAATCTGCCTTGCCAACGCCGGTCTTGGGGCGGTGCACGGCCTTGTCGCGCCGCTTGGTGCTGCGTATCCCGTGTCGCACGGAGCCGGGTGCGCCACGCTTTTGCCTCATGTCGTGGAGATGAACATCCGTCGCCTGCGGAAAGAGGCTCCCGCGCACCCGACGCTGGAGAAGTATCGCCGCATCGGCGAAATATTCGTCCCCGACTCGCGGGAGCCGCTCGAGGAGCTGGCGCGTGTCCTGCGCGATCTTGTGACGCGGATGTGCGTGCCTGGCCTCGGTTCCTGGGGTCTGACTCCGGAGGGCATACCTGGCGTCGTCAAGAAAAGCCGAGGGTCGAGCATGAGGTTCAACCCCGTCGTGCTGATGGACGACGAACTCGCCACGATCCTCGAAGCGGCAATGTAGATTTATGGTCATAAACGAGCTATATGTACACGCGACGCAGCCGCAGACCCAGCCAGCTTCAGATGGCTTGGCTGTGCGTAGCCCCCGACTTCAGTCGGAGGGCGGCACTCACCGCCCGCCGGATAAATCCGGGGGCTACGGAAGAGCGAAGCTCGCTCACGCGAGCTGCCTTCCTCTGCGACC
>Ga0172365_10001045_pt1 | contig 19634 bp, 14 predicted proteins | sample LakKivSesite48cm_FD_114535 | JGI IMG/M metagenome (GOLD analysis project Ga0172365, IMG submission 114535) | Sediment microbial communities from Lake Kivu, Rwanda - Sediment site 48cm | ecosystem: Environmental > Aquatic > Freshwater > Lake > Sediment | place: Rwanda: Western Province, Lake... | reverse complement strand
GGTTTCCACTATTGGTAAGGACGATAGCGCCGTGATTCGGCTGAAAGGTTTATTTGCCCCCAAAATAGCTGCTCTGATAAACAGGAGGAAGGATGGATATTTCATCACACCTTCCGGAGGAAAAGAAATCAAAATAAACGGTAACAAAGTTGAGCAGCGATATGACCTGAAAGATGGTGACATTGTTGAGGTTGCAGGTTTAAAAATGCAGTTTTACATTAAGGAATAACCGCTTTAAGAGCGACTATCGGAAGAGTGAAATTTTTTATAATTTTTCTGTGTGACCTTCTATTTTTTATCCATGCATACCAGATAGATCTCTGAACTTTTGCTTCTCGATGCGACAGGTTTATAGATTGTGACATTTTTGAAGATATTCTTCAGGTCTAAATTGATATCCCTGAATGTGCCGGAGAAGAAGGATTTGAGAAGGAATTTCCCACCTGTTTTTAAGCCATCCAATACAATATTCTTTACGGCTTCATAAAGTTCCGTAATATTTTTTTCATCGACCTCTCTGATACCGGAGAGATTCGGTGCGATGTCACAGGTCACCACATCAAAGTACTGGAGAGAGAGTTCATTAAGTAATTCTTTTATGTCTATTTCTCTGATATCACGGATGATGGTGCTCACATTACTTTTGGGGAGAGGGGCGAGTGGCAGGATATCTATGCCCAACACCTCGCCTTTGTATCCCACGATATCAGAGATAACCTGAAGAAAGCTTCCAGGTGAGCATCCAAGGTCTAAAACCTTATCACCCTTCTTTATTAGATGGAATTTGTTCTGTATATCCTTTAGTTTATAGGCGCTTCTTGCCCTGTAACCTTCTTCTTTTGCTTTCTTAAAAAAGGTATCCTTAAGAACGTATTTGCTCATAAGGATTGACAATAAGACCGGGTTGTTTTTGCCCTGCCTCTTCAAGTGATTTTCTGGTGAAGCGAAAGAGAATATCATGGGGGGCATTTTTATCCTTTAACATTTCTATTAATCCCTTATAGGCACCGTATTCATGGAGACAGTGAAAGATATAGGCATAATCTTCCATCATCCGCTTCATAAAAGGGAGTTTTTGTTTTAAATCATCTCTTTCAAGAAGTGTTTTTATAAATGCCTGTTTTTTTTCTTCGACCATGTACGGGGGTAGCACAATCGTAGAGTTTCCAATGCCGGCAAACTCCTTTTTATCGTTCTCCAGAGTTTTCCATGAAAGATTGAATGGTTCAACAATGTCGTTCGATAGAATCTTTTCCATTGGCAAAGGATTTGTTTTATCCGGTATTTCAAGGTTATATACGTCTTCGGGTTTTTGTATTTCACTTTTTATGTTTGAGGTAAATTGTTTCAATTGCTTTACTTCCTGAGCGAACTTGCCTGAGTAGGCAGATGTTTCATCTATGATATAACTTGCATATTTCGGGGATATTTCTACAAAGACGATTGAGTTGCTTGTTCTCTGACGGTACTCGTTCAGTATTGTTTCCAGACTACGCCTGTCCACAGGGGCGCTGGTCAGTTCTAAAACCCCATCAGAAAAGTGGGTTATTGCATTGATAAATAGAAAATAGTTCTTTTTTATCCCGAAGGCTGCACATACCAGGCGCGTGCCCTCAGGGTCATAGTTAGAGATAAAGCCCCTGTGTTCCCTTTTTTCTTCTATCCTCTTTAAGGCAGGCTCTCCGGTTATCTTTGGTTCATCCACCTTTACCCCGACTGTTTTCAGTCTGAACAACAATTTTTTGATGAGTTTTTGAATATCTTTATCCTTTTCATCAGGGTATACCATGTTCAGGAATGTGCCTGCAGCCCCACTCTTTATGTCCTTAATTTTTTGTAAAAGCTCTATCTTCTTTTCACTGGACAGGTGTGAAAACTCTTTAGCCTTGTTTTTTAAATCAGCAGCATCGCTGATTGCTTGTATGATTTCTTCCATATTGATTTTTAATATTTTGACTACTTAACTACCCTGTATCCTGCCTCTTCTATCTTGGATTCTATATCTTCCTTCTTTATTTTTGACTCGTCATATTTAACCATTGCACTTCCAATCTGAACATCACTCTGCAATATAGCGGGAATACCACCAAGGGCCTTTTTTACAGCCATTACACAATGTTGACAGCTCATGCCTTCAATCTTTATTGTTGTTTCTGCCATTGTAACCCCCTTAATTTTTTATTGAGTATGTGTATTATAGCACGAAAACGATAGGACCGTTAGCCCCTTTTATGTAGTTTCCTGTTCCTAACGGTTCTTTACATTTCAAAGAGAAGGGGAGTTCCCTGTAACACGACATCACAAAATGACCGCTTGCCACCCGTAAAGTTCCCACGGGTATCCGGCTAAATGTGGAACGTCCCGAAGGGGAAACGGGTATGTCCGAAGACCTGCTGAAAGCGAGGCAAGTTTGCCCGTTTCAGTGGAGCGATTCTCGGGTACCCGCTTGCGGGTGATGGTCGGGAATGGAGTGCGGAGTGCGAGGAGAATCTCCTTTCTCCGGTTTGAGAAGAACAGCTCCTTGACATTCCTCTGCAAAATAGGTATTTTTCAGGGATGCATGGGTTATTCATCCCATTGATGATCCCGCCACCTGCAAAGGCAGAACCGGCATTCTGGTTTGTATTCAGTGGTTGGAGGATGCTGGTTAAAATAGGGGATAACAGGGCCACTATCCCATTCCTTAATGATGTGAGTGAGCTCGGGCTCTGCCCACTACGTGAGCTATATCTTGGAACCCTTGATGGCCGGCATTGTTACTCTGTGGAACTTACAGAGCTTGCTCTGGCCCCGGAAGGTATGGTTTTTCATAGCTTAAGGCGACTGTACGAACATTTAGATGAAAGCATTTATGGTGTGGCAAACAGGGCAATCCATATCATTGATTGGGATAGAACGCACCAATTCTGCAGCCGGTGCGGAACAAGGACAGAAATCAGGGCAGACATGTGCGCTAAAGAGTGTTCCCAATGTGGTCTTATGGATTTCCCCCGTATCTCTCCGGCGGTTATTGTACTCGTTGAACGGGATAAGAAGGTGTTACTTGCCCGCTCAAGCCGCTTTAAAGATGAACTTTATAGCGTTCTTGCAGGTTTTGTGGATCCTGGTGAGACACTTGAAGAAGCGGTGAGGCGTGAGGTAAAGGAAGAGGTTAATATAGAAGTCCGTAACATCCGTTACTTTGGCAGCCAGCCCTGGCCCTTCCCCGATTCACTCATGATTGCCTTTACAGCGCAGTATTCTGGTGGTGAAATTCATGTTGATGGTACGGAGATTTTAGATGCAAACTGGTTTGACCCTGACAAGCTCCCCACTATTCCTGGAAAGATAAGCATTGCGAGGGCTTTAATAGACTGGTTTGTAAGCAATTATACTAAACACAACAGTTAAATCTATCAGAAGGTATCTTTCGCTGCTTGAAGCGGGCTGTATTTTGTGCTAAAGAATTTAAAAAAGAGGGGGTAGATTATGAAATTTAATTTGATAGTTGTGTTTTTAATAATTGCAATATTTGGTGCATACTCACAGGCAAGCGGAACCAGGATAGTTGTTCAGGCAGAACATTATAATAGTATTACACCTTCCATGCAGGTTGTGACTGACAAAAGGGATACAGGTAAATATATTGAGATCCCCTTGAGGCGTCCTCATGGAGTGAAGGAAGGCAGGCCTGCTGATACAGGCCACGCTGAATATAAAATTAATGTCCCAAAGGCAGGCCTCTATCAATTCTGGGCACGTTGCTGGTGGTATGATTATGCAGGTAACTCATTTTTTGTTCTTCTAGATGCCATTCAGGCAACTTCAAAGGCCCCGTTCATCACAGACGAGATATATAAAAAGTGGCACTGGGTTGCAGGGCCAGCATTACAATTGTCAGCAGGGTTTCATACTATACGTATACAAAACCACAGGGACGGGGCTAAGATGGACCAGTGGCTTCTTACCACTGCCAAGAAGAATCGCTGGCAGCCTACGCGTTCGGAAAAAGAGACCCCTCAGTACATGGTCAAATAATATCCATTTATGGTGTACATAGCAGGGATTTGATTTCAGGGAGGGTGTTTGAAAGCAATCTTTTTCGATAAAAAACTCAATTTTGTGAGAAACTATCCGGCGCCTGCACCAGGTAAGAATGAAGCCCTTGTTAGAATCCGCATGACGGGTATCTGCAACACTGACCTTGAAATTATAAAAGGATATATGGGTTTCAGGGGTATCATCGGGCATGAATTTGTAGGGGTTGTTGAAAAGATAAATGGAAAGACCCAGCGTTTGATCGGAAAAAGGGTGGTAGGTGAAATCAATTGTGGCTGCGGTACATGTGACTGGTGTGCAAAAGGTTTAAAAAATCATTGCCCTGAGAGAACAACCCTCGGAATTGTAAAGAAAGATGGTGCCTTCGCTGAATATATAACCCTTCCGAATAATAATTTATTAGAGGTTCCGGAAAATATTTCAGATGAAGAGGCAGTCTTTGCCGAACCATTAGCAGCGGCCTTTGAAATCATGGAACAGATTCACATAAAACCTGTAGATAGGATCCTTGTTATGGGTGATGGAAAGCTTGGGATACTTTGCTCCCTTGTCCTTAACCTTGCGCATGCAGATGTTACGCTTACGGGAAAGCATGAAAAAAAACTCAAGATTGCAGAGGGTCAACACGTAAGTACAGTTAAGTTTAAAGATTTAAAAATAAGGAAGGTATACGACGTTGTTGTTGAGGCAACAGGTGCAGCAAAAGGTTTTGGAATGGCCCTTCAGTTAGTCAAACCAAGGGGAACTGTGGTATTAAAAAGTACTGTTGCAGAAGTGAGGAAAATGAACCTTGCCCCGGTAGTAATTGATGAAATAAGTGTGATTGGTTCACGGTGTGGTCCATTCAAAAAGGCAGTCAGGGCATTGTCAGGAAGGCTTATTGATGTAAAACCTCTTATTACAGGGATATACCCATTTGATAGGGCGGAAGAAGCCCTTAGAAAGGCAGCAGAAAGGGATTCGCTCAAAGTGATCATGGATTTCAGGCATGGATAGCAGATAGAGCAGTGGGCAGAGAGAAAATAGTAAGGAGTGGGCAGTAAGCAGTAAGCAGAAAAAAAGGTAAATATGGAGAAGATAAGGATTGGCATCAGCAAATGTTTGCTTGGTGAGAGAGTCCGCTATGATGGTGGACACCAGCATGACCCTTATTTAACGGATACCCTCGGACAGCATTTCGAATGGATTCCTGTGTGTCCGGAGGTAGAGTATGGTCTCCCGGTGCCGAGGGAGGCCATGCACCTTGTTGGCGTGCCGGAATCACCCCGTCTTGTCACAATCCGCACAGGTGTTGACCATACGGATGGTATGTTGAGATGGGCAGAGGGAAAGCTAAAAGAACTCGAGGAAGGAGGTCTCCGCGGTTTCATTTTTAAGAGCAGATCCCCAAGCTCCGGGATGCGGGGCGTAAAGGTTTATACATCAGCTGGAATGTCGAGCCAAAGAGGGGTTGGTATATTTGCAAGGGCTTTTATGAGGTATTTTCCACTTATCCCGGTTGAGGACAATGAGAGGCTTCATGACCCAGTTTCACGGGAGAATTTTATAGAGAGGGTCTTTGTTTTTCAAAGGTGGAGAGAGTTCATTAAAAAGGGCGGGCATGCAAAGGATTTGGTAGATTTTCATACAGACCATAAACTCTTAATTCTTGCACACAGTCCAAAACACTACACCATCCTTGGTCGTCTGGTGGCGGGTACGAGAGTGCATGTGGGAAGTCTGAATACGGCATACATTGAAACCCTGATGGAAGGGCTACATTTGATTGCAACGGTAAAGAAAAATACGAATGTACTCCTTCATATTATGGGTTACTTCAAGAAACAACTCACAGCGGATGAGAAGCAGGAATTGTTTGAAGTAATAGGGAATTATCACGATGGATTGATCCCACTCATTGTTCCGGTTACTCTGCTGAAACATTATGTACGTAAATATGATGAGCCATACTTAAAGAGGCAGTATTATTTAAATCCTCACCCACTCGAGCTGATGCTTCGCAATCATATGTAAACATGAGAGCTTTATCCCGAATTTTCCATTAGGATTAGCATTTGTGTCGGGATATTCCCCGCAAACACGCTCATTACGCTCCAGCGGCTCCATTCGCTCGCGTTCGGCTTCGGACTTTTGCTTATGCAAAAGACCAAGCTTCCTTGCCTCACGACGGTTTGCTTGGGAAAACCCGACACCATGCTTGAATGACAAAGCCGGGGTTAACAACGGGATACCGTTATTTTGCTTGTTCCCTTAACCTTTCTTAAAATTGTTGCATCACCTACGATTCTCCCCACAAGATTTACTTCGCTTGCAGGGACAGGGTCTGAGCCCCTGCTTAGCGGGGTGGGTCCAAAGAATATGGCAAGGGCATTTCCTGGTGGCCAGTATCCAATATCTCCAACCATTACCTTTGTTGTTGCAGTCTCATCCAGTGGCATATTGACAGGAATCTCAAAGTAAAATTCATCTCCCCACGTATTGAGATGAGCTTCGATGGGAAGTTTTTCTGCGATTGCTTTTGCACAGGGGGTATCAAAAAGCTCAGCATTTAGTATCATGTCATCTATTGAAATCGTTATCCTAATTGGCATGGTACCCTCGTTGTAATGTTTTAATAAATGTTCTCACTAATCCAGTATGAAGTCAAGATTATCAGTGATTGCAAAAAAGATAGTCTTTGTCATTAACCTTAGCCTTAACCTGATTCGTCAAAGCCCAGACAATTCAATCCGGAAGGAATTCCCTCACTTCGCTGGTGCTCCATCCCCAACCCACTATACGAGCATCTTCTCGCTTGAATGCAATGCCCAGCCCACCCACCTCCTGGGTACGGGCAATGATGTATTGGTGTCCCGCAGCAGGCGGGACTCCCTTCGGGAACAACTTTCCAGATAAAATACAGTTGCCCCGTTTCTCTCATTCCCCGTTTCAAATTCTTATTGTCTTGACTCTCCTTTAACTCTTTGATAACATTAAAAAATGGGGGAAGGAGGAATACGATTCACCAATCACTATTCACTATAGTTAAGGGGTATCAATAAATTGAAAAAACTGATAATTCACCAGACTCCTAATTGTGTCACTGGGCATTCTTCTTGAATTATTATCTTCTCCAGAGGAAAAATGCAGTGAAGGGGGAAAAAGAATATATTCAACAAAAAAACAGGAAACATGTTGTTGAGTGATTGGTATACTAAAGGCTGACTCTTGAACTTGATAATTTTTGACAAAAGGAGGGGCCTTGCATAACACAAATGGTAATTCTCATACTGAAAATTTAAACTTACGCGATCGAGCAATTAGACTTTTTTCTTTTCTACGCGACCTCACAGAGCTTCGTACAAGAACCATCAGAACAATTGATCAGTACGATACGGTTATATGGTTTCAAGATATACCACATGAGCCAGAATGCCATTGTATTGCTTGGAGCAAAGAGATTGAAGAGGAGCATGCAGACGTTTGGTTACAAATAAAAAAGCCACGTTTAAAAAACCCTCCGAAAGTTCCTGAGCAGCTAGTCCCGTGGCTTAACCATGAAGAAATATTAGACTCATCAATTCTCCCAAGCTTAAGAGAAAATATTACTCTCAAAGTTGCTTCACCAACAAATGAAAATGGAGAAATAGAAACTGAAAATAAAATTATCGAACTTACACACAATCCAGAAATTGTAGCCCTTTGGGAAAAATATATGGATCAAGAGTGGATGCCGTGGGCCTTGGAAGATCAAAGACTCCAGCGTATTCAAAGGATATACACAGCGCTATTTACAATGTATCAAAGGCAACAACGCTTAGGTGAGGCTTACGAAGTAGTTGTTGGTATTGGTTATCTAACATGGAGAACTCAGGAAGAACAAGAAATTAAAAGGCATATTATCACTGCTCAAACAAGTATCGGTTTTGATTCTGTTAGGGGAGTCATTACAGTGGGTCCCGCGGGAGAAGGTGCTAAACCTGTTTTAGAACAAGACATGCTGGAACCGGAAGATAGACCGGATGCCGAAAACCAGAAATCTATAGAAAATCAGATTAAGGAATTTGGTGATTCAATATGGGATACCACTTTTATCCATTCTGTTTTGAAGAGTTGGATTCATTTGGTTGCACCCACCGGCCAATATGAGGAATCTATAACACCACAAACAATCACTGATAAGAACCCTAACCTGCACTTTGCCCCTTCCTTGATTCTACGCAAAAGAACTGAACGAAATATATTGCGTATGTTTAAAGATATTATTGAGCAACTCGAGAAAAAAGGGTCTTTGCCTTTTGGAGTTGAAAGATTAGTGACTATCACAGAAGATAAACCCTTAAATTTGGACGGCATTGATTCATTAGACACCGGAAGATATATTTCAGAAATACCTCAGGAGATTTATTTCCCATTACCAGCCAATGATGAACAAAAAAGAATTGCCCAAGAGTTAAATAAACGTCATGGTATTTTGGTTCAAGGTCCACCTGGAACTGGCAAGTCGCATACAATTGTAAATCTGGTATGCCATCTTCTGGCAAACGGTAAACGTGTTCTTGTAACCAGCCATACAGCAAGGGCGTTAAAGGTCTTAAAAGGAAAATTTCCCCAAGAGATCGCCGACCTATGTGTCAGTCTTCTTGGTGACGACATTTATGCCATGCAATCATTAGAAGATTCCGTGAGAGGGATTGTAACCAAACATACTGCTTGGAATAAAACAACAAACCAAACCCAGATTAAAGCTTTAGAAGATGAACTCGATAAAGCTCGAAAGGAAGAAGCAACTTTAATAAAAAAATTGCAAAGTGTGCGTGAAATAGAAACATTTGTCCACCCTCCAAGATTTGGCAACTATGAAGGTACAGCACAGCGAATCGCTGCTCAAGTAAAAGAAGAAGAAAGAAGTTTTTCATGGATTCAGGTGGAGCCAGACGAAACAGATGAACCGCCTCTCTCAAATACAGAAACTCAAGAATTATTAAAATTTATGAGAGAACTGAAAAATATTAACAAGGATGATCTGCAAAAAGACCTTATTATTCTTGATCAAACCATTAAGCCCTCTGACTTCAAGGAATTAGTGAAAAGGGAAGAAAAATGTCATCAAAAATTATTACAAGCACAAGATTATAAAACAAATTCATATTATGAGATTTTAGCGAAAACACCTGAGAATTCGAGAAAGATTCTTATTGCATTAATAAAAGAGTTCTTGGGCATGTACGTTCAGTTTCTTAATCACCCCCAAACATGGGTGCATGATGTGTGTAATCAAATACTTAAGGGGCAGGAGCGACAATGGATTGAGCTAAATAACATCACAGATAAATATATAAATCTTATAGAGCCCTTGGTTCATAAAACATCGGAAATGACAGTTTCAGGCTTAAAAGAGGCAAATTATACCACTGCAAAATCAGATGCAATTTTGTTGCTTGAACATATTGAAAAAGGAGGAAGGCTTGGGTTTGGGCCATTTAGGGCTAAAGTGGTGAAGCAATGCATCTATATAATCAATGAAACCTCTGTGAATGGCTGTAAATGCAATAAGCCTCAATATTTGAAGAACCTTATCGAGTGGCTCACTGTGGTAGAAGGCATTAAAAATTTAGAGTATTACTGGTCCCAGCAAGCAGAAACACCTACTGGCAATTTTGTGACTATGTTGGCTTATTATTTTGATCAAAAAAAGTATCTTGAGAATGTATTAAAATTAAATGACCAAATTCAACATATCAGGCAGACTATCAAGGAAATTCCAGGTCTCTATGAAATAGGATGGGTTAACAAAGAAGGAATTCAAGCATCTCTTGATGTTCTTGAAGCTATTGAATCAGAAGAAGAGTATCAAAAGGCAAATCAACCTCTCAAGTCATTAGAGAATATTATATACAATTTTATGATAGATCATAACGCCCATGAAATTATCGGTAAACTCTTCCAGAGCCTGAAGTCAAGGGATATTAAAAAGTACGCAGATTATTATCAAAAACTATTAGACTTACATGAATTGCAGATGAAATATAAGAAATATAAAAGTCATATGGATGCTTTAAGAAATAAGACACCCAATGTTGTCTCAGAGCTTGCGGAGAGTTACGATGACAATGTGTGGGATGAAAGAATGGCTTATTTTAGTGAGGCTTGGAATTGGGCAAGGGCAAATAGATGGTTGAAGCAATTGACTGATCCGATGGAACATGAAAAATTAGTAAGAAAGCTTGAAAATATCACTAAACATATTCTGGAGATTGTCCGTAATCTTGCAGCTTCCAAAGCATGGAATCACTGTTTTCAGCGGATGACAGAGCATGAACGTCAACACCTTATGGCTTGGAAGGAAGCAATGAGAAAGATAGGAAAGGGGACAGGAAAATATGCCAGTATGCACAGGCGAGCAGCGAGAGAAAATATGAATGAATGCAAGTCAGCCATCCCTGCTTGGATTATGCCTATTTTCCGGGTTGCAGAGACTGTAGACCCTCAGATAGACACCTTCGACGTTGTGATAATAGATGAGGCAAGTCAATCAGGGCTTGAGGCGCTCTTTTTACTCTACTTGGCAAAACAAATAATAGTGGTGGGTGATGATAAGCAAATTAGTCCGGAGTCTATTGGAATCAAAAAAGAGGATGTTGAACACTTTAGACAGCTTTACCTTTATGATATACCACTGAAAGATACTTTTGATGTTGACACGAGTTTTTTTAACCAAGCAGGAATTCGATATGGGGGCCCAATTCGGCTTAGAGAGCATTTCCGATGTATGCCAGAGATTATCCGGTATTCAAACAACCTTTGCTATTCCTCGGAACCTTTAATACCACTGAGGCAATATGGCTCACTCAGATTAGAGCCAGTTTTAAGAACGTTCGTTGAAAGCGGATACCAGAAAGGATCTTCACCAAGAATTGTAAATCCCCCTGAAGCTGAGGCAATCGCAAAACAAATTGAGCAATGTTGTAAGGATCCACAATACGATGGGAAAACTATGGGGGTAATCAGCTTGCTTGGAGATGATCAATCAGGCTTCATAGAAAAAAACCTGCTATCAGCATTAGGGCCAGAGGAGATGGAAAAAAGGCAACTTATTTGTGGTGATTCTTATGCATTTCAGGGTGATGAGCGTGATGTAATCTTTTTAAGCATGGTATCGTCACCTGTGGGCGAAACACGAATTGGAACCTTGGCCGATGAAAAAACAAAAAGACGATTTAATGTGGCTGTGAGCCGGGCAAAAGACCAAGTATGGCTATTTCATTCAGCAACGTTAAACGATCTGAGTCCCAGATGCCTACGGCATGACCTTCTTAACTATTTTCAAAATCTCTTTGTAAAACCTGATTCTCCAGAGGGAATTGACATTGAAAGCTTAAGGGTATTTGCAGTATCTAAAAACAGAGATAAAGATCCATCATCATTCGAGAGCTGGTTCGAGGTTGATGTGTTTTTAAGGATTATAGATCGTGGGTATAGAGTTATTCCACAGTATGAGGTTGCCGGTTATTTTATCGATCTGGTTGTAGAGGGTTTTATGAGCCGCCTTGCCGTTGAATGCGATGGTGATAAGTGGCATGGAGCAGAGCGTTACGAACAAGATATGTATAGACAAAGAATGCTTGAACGTTGCGGTTGGACATTCTGGCGTATTAGAGGGAGTAGCTTCTATCGTTCCCCGGAGAAGGCAATGGAAGAACTATGGAGCCTACTTGACAAGCTGAAAATCTTTCCAACGCAAAAACAAGCCGAATCGGAACAATTTTACAGTGAAAAGAAAACCCATGAAGAATCATCAGCACCTGTCATAGAATTGGTTAAAAATAGAACCAAAGATGACTATCTAATACAACCAACTTTATTTCCTGCCAATTTTCCTTTACTTAATTATTCTAAATGGATACATCGAACCCTCTCTGATCCTAGGAATAGCACAATTAATCAAGTAATGGATGGTTTAATTGAAATAATAAAAGTAGAAGAACCTATTTTACGTGAGAGGGTTTTCCACTTATATGTAAAAGCTTCAGGGCTGGGCAGAATCGGAAGCCAAATATTATCGATTTTTAAAAATGCGCTTAGAAAGGCGATCAAAAAGAACTATGTTGAAGAGGTAATTGAATTCTGGTTACCAAGAGAATCTGTTAAGATTATTCAAATGAAGTCATCATCTGGCATAAAGATACGTGAATTGGGTGATAGAACATTTAAGGAAATACCACCAACAGAAGTTGCGGCCTTGATGAGCTTGATAATTGATAACAATAAAGCTGATGTCTCAGAAACTGAACTGTTTCATAATGTTCTGGAATGCTATGGAATACGAAGAATGACAAACGATATGAAAAACATTTTGTCCTATTTAAAAAAACAATATGTAGATCCAGAATTGAGAAAGAAATATGCTGTTATGATAAATATGGATGATACACCTATTGGTAAAATTCTTAGTACAGCGGCAAAGGAAAAAAACATCGACCAATAAGGAATTAATAGAAGGCTCTTCAGACAGAGTTAGACGGGACGTAATTGAAGCATTGCCATTTGTGGGGACATGGAGGAGCGAACAGAAATATTAACAGGTTGTCTTTAAGAGGTGGGCGGGATGATCAATAACCAAAGCGAGGCTTTGACATGACAGAAAAAGAATTGATAGATAAGTTGAATAAGCTGCGATCATTACCGGTAGAGACTGAAGTAGTAGAGTTTAAAGAAGCAAAGAAAACATACGATTTTAACAGACTGGGTAAATATTTTTCCGCTCTCTGCAATGAGGCAAATCTCAAAAATGTGGATTTTGCCTGGCTTATTTTTGGCATAAAAGATAAAGGTCATACCGTTGTCGGATCTCAATTCCGCCCCTATCGTCCTGATCTTGACAGCCTAAAAGGGGAAATTGCCAATAAGGCCACAAACAGGATTACTTTTGTTGAAATCCATGAATTAAATCTACCTGGGGGTAGAGTAATAATGTTTCAAATTCCTTCCGCCCCGAGAGGCATTCCTGTAGCATGGGAAGGCCACTATTACGGGAGGGACGGAGAGGAATTATCCCCGCTGAATCTGGAAGAACTTGAAAGGATAAGAAACCAGGCGATTACAGACGATTGGAGCGCCGCTATCGTTCGTGACGCCACCATCAAAGACCTTGATCCTACGGCTATTGCAAGAGCCCGCGAAAATTTTAAGAGCAAATTTCCTGAAAAAGCCATCGAGTTGGATAATTGGGATGATACCACTTTTTTAAACAAGGTCAGGATTACCATTAAAGGACACATTACACGAACTGCAATCATTCTGTTGGGTAGAGAGGAATCAGAGCATTTCATAAGTCCTGCGGAAGCCAAAATAAGATGGCTATTGAAAGACGCAAAGGGAAACGACAAAGACTACCGGATTGAGGGTTGCCCCCTACTTCTGGCAGTGGATAAGGTATACGCCAAAATCCGCAATCTGAAATACCGCTATATAAAAGACGGCACTCTTTTCCCTGATGAGGTTGATCAGTATGAGCCTTTTGTTATTCGTGAAGCCATCAACAATTGCATAGCCCACCAAGATTATACAAAAGGCGGGCTTATCAATGTGGTGGAAATGGATGATCAACTTGTATTCACCAATTTAGGTAGTTTCATTCCTGGTTCGGTGGAAAAGGTAGTAATAGAAAATGCCCCTGAAGAACATTACCGAAACAGGTTTCTTGCAACCGCCATGTTCAACTTAAAAATGGTTGATACTGCTGGAGGTGGTATCAGGAAAATGTTCAATTACCAACGTGAAAGATTCTTCCCTATGCCAGAATATGATCTTTCGGGCGGAAAGGTAAAAGTGACTATAACTGGGAAGGTGTTGGATGCTGAGTATGCTCGTGTTTTAGCAAAAAAACGGGATCTGGATCTTTATGAAATCATTATGCTCGACAAAGTTCAGAAGAAAAAAATCCTAGCCGAGGTTGAGATTGATCATCTGAAAACAAAAAAACTTATAGAAGGAAGAAGACCAAACTTTCACATATCCTCTGATGTTGCTGAGAAAACAAATCTGAAAGCCGACTACATTAAAACACGCGGATTTAAGGACGATCATTTCAAGAAACTCATTCTTGAGTATTTAGAAAAATACAAACAGGCATCCAAAGAAGAAATAGACAAGCTTTTATTGGATATACTTCCCGGCGTTTTAGATGAAAAACAACGCAAGAACAAGATTCGTAATCTAATTTATGCTATGTCAAAAAGAGATAAAACCATTATAAATCAGGGAACTAACAGATATCCAAAATGGGTAAGGGTAAGATAAACTTTAGATAAACTTTAGATAAACTTTAGATAAAGATGGCGGAGTCGAATCTTGGCAGCCTGTTGCCCAAACCCATCTATAGCTGTATTTTGTCTGGGAAGTATCTCTGGAGCGAGCATTGCGGGAGTCTCCGGGTAGCCACCCGCAAAAGTTCATGCGGGTACCCGGCTGAAGGTTAGCGTTTCCCCGCATTATGCGGGGAATAAATGCGCGGATGCATCTTCGCTTGAGCCGCAGGGGCTTAAGCGGGTGGGCTGGGCATCGCATTCAAGCGAGAAGATGCTCATATAGTGGGTCGGAGACGAAGCACGAGCGAACGAAAGGGATACCTTTCAGATTGAAGCGGAAGGCTTGACAAAAAAGTATTTGGGCAACAGACCGTTAAATTTTAGATTAAGCAAAAAGTGCCCACTTTTAATTCTTAACTCACAGATTTTTCAGTTTTTGTTGATAAAATTATTGACCTCATTATAGAATCAATATAAACATGTTTAAAAGAGCTGGTGGTTCAGGACCTTTTTTTCGAGAGATTTTAAAATACACCTTTGGCATGGACAAAAAAAGATTTTATCATCCGGACACAGGGAGGCCTCTGTGGTTTGGCGTTGTTGTGGGAATGGCTCTTATGGGGGTGCTAACAGGAGGTTACCACTATGCCGGTAGTGCCAGATTGTGTAATACCTGCCACAGCATGAAACACGAATACAGTGAGTGGCAATTAACGAAGCACAAACAATTTGCCTGTATCGAATGCCACATGCCAGATACCTTTATTGTTGAAAAGCTTGTGTATAAAACCCGTGCTGGCATGAATGACCTTTTCCATGAGGTTTTGCGGGATTATCCTGCCACAATCAGGCTGTCAGTTAAGGCAAAAAACATCATGAATGGAAACTGCCTGAGGTGTCATTATTCGACAATAGAAAACACACCCATGAGCAGGGGCGGCCAGAATTGCTTAAAATGCCACCGGAATCTTGTTCATGGCCAGGGTTTGGAAAAAGGGGGGATAAGGATTGAGTAAAGGTGCAAGGTTTTTTGCTCTGCTTCTGGGGATGATAGTTGTTTTGATCATTATTTTTGTTGTAGTACAGGTAGTAGTTTTCAAACCGCCGTCAAAGGTTAAGCTTGCGAAAATCCCGGTAGGGGAATATGACCCTGTTGTATGGGGAAGGTTTTATCCTCTCGAATACGGGAGCTATAGAAAGAACCTTGAAATGGCGCCTTCCCCGACAGGTTATGGTGGCAGCCTGAAGGTCCAGCATGCGATAAAACAGCCGGAAATCCTCATAAACTTCAAGGGCATGGCATTCAGCAAGGACTACACAGAAGACCGGGGGCATCCCTATGCACTGGAAGACCTTAAGGGGACAAAACGGATTACTCCGATGAGTCCCGGGGCCTGTATGACATGCAAGACTGCTAATCTGATTGATATATATAAAAATATGGGCTGGACATATGCAAAAACGCCTATTTCTGAGTTGTTTCCAAGAATGAAACATCCAATTGTGTGTGCGAACTGCCACGACCCGGCTACGATGAACCTTCGCATCATTAATCCTGCCTTTATAGAGGCAATGCAAAAGAGAGGAGTTGATGTAAAAAATGCTTCCCGTGAAGAGATGCGGAGTTATGTCTGTGGACAGTGCCATGTAGAATATTATTTTGAGCCTGATACATCAAGGGTCATATTCCCGTGGGACAAAGGACTCCATCCAGAGCAAATTTATAGTTATTATGCAGGTAATCCTTACGGATTTGAACAGGACTGGATTCATCCCGATTCGCAGGTAAAGATGCTAAAAGCCCAGCACCCGGATTTCGAAACGTGGAATAATGGGAACCATGCAAAGGCAGGCGTCTCCTGTGCTGACTGCCATATGCCATATATGCGTGAGAAAGGTCAGAAGTACACCTCTCATTGGGTGACAAGCCCGATGAAGCATGCTGAAGCGGCCTGTCGGCCCTGCCATTCTGAGGGCGTGGAATGGCTGCTTGAACGCGTAAAGGCGACCCAAAACAATGTCTGGCAGTTGCAGCATACAGCGGGAATAACCGTTGCTAAGGCGCATGAAGTGATCGGCAGGGCAGCTGCTTACTCAAAGGTTAACCTGACAGAACTCAATAAGGCACGCAACCTTGTACGAAAGGCGCAATGGTACTGGGATTTTGTAGCTGCCGAGAACAGTATGGGTTTTCATAATCCTGCTCAGGTACTCAATACCCTTGGCCAGTCTATAGACCTTGCCCATCAGGCAATTGAAACTGCCAACCGGGCTGCAGAAACAAACTTTTAAAAAAGGTAGGAAGTGAAAACAGGAGTTTTCTTTCACAGTGAGTTTATAAATAAAGACTGGCCTATAATCGGGGATAAGTTCCGCAATTTTCCACAAGAAATTTCTTCCTTAAACTTGCAGAGGAGGTAAAAGACTGTGCTGAAGAGATTTGTAATGGGAGATATCTCATTATTACCTATGGTGGATTTCGTGCCGATATAGCTGAATATATTTTCCCCGTATTGTGGAGATACTGGCAGGACCCTGATACAATATTTCTAAGATTACTGTCCTCTGCCCGTAATAAAAGAATCTGTACAGCTTGCCTTTGATTACACCTTAAATGCCCCTTCAATACCTATATATCTCTTTCTTATTTTTGGTTTCTCTATTTTACCGGTAGGATTCCGGGGAACCTCACCAAAAAAAACCTTTCGTGGTCTTTTATATTTTGGTAGCCTTTGGCTGTACTCAAGGACTTCTTCTTCTGTGAGTGTCTTACCCGGTACTATGTCAACCACAACTGCAACAATTTCTCCAAGTCTTTCGTCAGGGAACCCAATGGCTGCAACGTCCTTGACACTCGGATGGGTATGGAGAAAGTTTTCAACTTCAATGGGGAAAACATTTTCGCCACCTGTGATGATTACATCTTTTTTCCTGTCCACGATATAGATAAAGCCGTCTTTATCCTGTCTCGCCATGTCGCCTGTGTAAAGCCATCCATCTTTTATCGTCTTTGCCGTTGCTTCAGGATTTTTGTAATACTCCCTCATGACCCCGTTACCGCGCACAATAAGTTCCCCTGGCTCCCCGATTGCAACATCCTTTCCCGTATCATCGACAATACGGGTTTCCCAGTTAAATCCAGGCCGACCGATTGCTTCAATCTTATGTATGTTCTCTATCCCGAGATGCACGCAATTCGGGCCCGTACATTCACTCAGGCCATAGGTTGTATCATATGCCATCTCCGGAAAATATTGTTTCCAGTGTTTTATGAGGGATGGGGGAACAGGCTGAGCCCCGATGTGCATAAGCCTCCACTGGGAAAGTTTATAATCTTTGAGCTTTATCTCTCCGCTATCAAGTTTCAAGAGAATGTCCTGTGCCCAGGGTACAAGAAGCCAGACAATCGTACCTTTCTCCTCACTCACTGCTTCTAAAGTCCATTCCGGTGAAATACCTTTTAGTATTACAGTCGGTCCCCCAACAATAAGGCTTCCAAACCAGTGCATCTTTACGCCCGTATGATAAAGTGGAGGGATGAGTATGAATTTATCATTTCTGGTCTGGTAGTGGTGCATATTTTCTGTTATGCATGCACATGCCATATTCTTATGGGTGAGAAGTATTGGTTTTGGCTGACCTGTGGTACCGGAGGTAAAATAGAGTCCACAGGGGTCGCTGAATGTTATCTCTACATCCGGTGGTATTGAAGGAGACCTGTTGAGCAGTTCAGAAAATGAATCTGCGAAAGACGGGATATTTTTTCCGGAACAGATATAGTACTTGATATAAGGGAGCTCGTGTCTTATAACCTCTATCCTTTCTGTAAATTCTTCCCCGAATATAATAATTTGAGGTTCCGCCACATCTGCACAATATTTAATGTCACTACTTGTGAAGCGAAAGTTGAGAGGTACAACCCATGCCCCCATACGAACAATACCAAAATAGGCAACAAGCCAATCAATAGAATTGTTCATGAGATGTATGACTTTATCGCCCTTCTTTATACCCTTTGCCTTGAGAACATTTGAAAAACAATTCACACGCTCATCAAATTCCTTCCACGTGATTTCAAATCTCTTCTTTTCTGCCGGTATTCTTTCAACCAGTGCGACATCATCTGGATACATCCTGGCGTTCCTTGCCAGCATCTCTCCTATATGTATATCACTCATTCTGGCCCCTCCTCTACTTTTCAGAATCATCTAACGATTCGTCTTGATAAAATTTTCTGTACACAAACTATATCCTGTATATAGAACTTACATAAGAAAAACATTGTTATCAAGCAATTTAATAGGAGGATTATTTACCATGCAAGAGGGTGAGTTAAAATTGTTAAGTACCCAAGAGACTAAAAAAGGATTATCCCTGACCAATAACATAGCAGGGTAAAGTAAAAACTCAGGGTACAAGGTTAAGGATGATGATAATGATTAATATCTTCGAGGACTCCTTCTCTGTCTATCCCTTTGTGGACGGGCTTCGTCAACGGTAATGGTACGTCCCATGAATTGTATGCCATTCAATTCTTTTTTTGCTTTTTCGGCTTCTGCCTGGGTAGCCATCTCGACAAACCCGAAACCCTTACCCTCGATTATTTTGATTTCCCTTACCTCTCCGTGTTCTGAAAACAATTCCTTCAGATTCTCGTTGTTTGCAGAATAATTAAGATTCCCTACATAAAGTTTGCTACCTTGCATTCCAACCTCCTCTTTTTTTGTGTTTTGTCGTCTTATAACGTTTCCCGTGGAGATAGAAGCAAGCAGTACATCTGACTCCATAATGAAACATTAAAGAACTCCTGTAAGTATCATAAATCAATCAGGGGTAAATGAAAAGCATTTTATTTAAAAATTGTGTTAAATAAGGACGGTGATACAAACTTTTCTTTTATATAAAACGTATAATGTTTTAAAATACAGCAAGTTAGTTGTTACAATACACAAAAAGGGGGTAGATATGAAATATCAGGTTGGTGAGGTTGGAAGGGTTGTAGTGGCGCGATTTGAGGACGGAGATGAAATACTGCAGAACCTGATAGATATTGTGAAGAGGGAAGCTATCAAAACCGGCATATTGTACCTTTTGGGAGGTATAAAAGATGCGAGGATTGTTGTAGGGCCTGAAGAGGACAGATTGCCTCCTGTACCTGTCTGGCGAGAATTAAGAGAAAGCTACGAAACATTCGGTATAGGAACTATATTCTGGCGTGGAGATGAGCCAAAGATACACTTCCATGGTACATATGGGAAATGGGATAATGTAAAAACGGGTTGTCTCAGGGAATCGGCAAATACATTT
>Ga0172365_10001044_pt1 | contig 19636 bp, 25 predicted proteins | sample LakKivSesite48cm_FD_114535 | JGI IMG/M metagenome (GOLD analysis project Ga0172365, IMG submission 114535) | Sediment microbial communities from Lake Kivu, Rwanda - Sediment site 48cm | ecosystem: Environmental > Aquatic > Freshwater > Lake > Sediment | place: Rwanda: Western Province, Lake... | reverse complement strand
TCAGGCGTAGTGCCAAGTATTCTCATTATACCGGGTTTATCTCCCTGGGTCATGGGGCGAATGTGGATTGCCACGGCTATTTCCCTTCGAGGGCCAGTAGCACAATGTTCTCAATGAACTTAGTGTAACTCATCCCCGCCGCTTCAGCCTGGAGTACTGCACCTGAGCCAGGGGATATGTCAGGGTTGGGATTCACCTCAATAACGTTAAGTTGCCCCGCCCCACTTAGCCGCATGTCCACCCTGGCATAGCCCCGGCAGCCGAGGAGCTGGAAAACTGCCACTGCCGTCTTGGTAAAGCGTTCCTGGTCTTTAACCCCGATTTCAGCCGGGCAAATTACCTTGGTGCCTTGGAAGTAAAGGCTATCTGGCTCCCATTTGGCGGCAAAAGTGAGAATTCTAGGCATTCCAGGCGGTAACGAATAGGCTATTTCAGAGAAGGGCAGAACAGTGCATTCCGAGTTTCCCATGACAGTAACATTGAACTCACGCCCATCGATGAACTTCTCCACCAATGCCCCACCACTGTAGGAATTACTGATAACTTCCACCTGTTTTTTCAGTGCGGCAAAGTCGTTCACCACACTTCCCTCTGACAGGCCATGACTGGCGTCCTCCCCGCAGGGCTTGATGATACAGGGATAATTAAGTCGAAACGTAGGCACTGTCTCGGGGCTCAGTAACTGGAAGTCCGGCGTGTCAATGCCAGCGGCTTTCAGAATTATCTTGGCCCTAGCCTTATCTAGGGCTAGCCTTAGCACTGCCCCGGAACAGCCGGTATAGGGTATGTCCAGCTCTGACAAAATCTCTGGCACCAAAGCCTCAGTGTCCGGATAGCCACAAAAACCTTCAAATAGGTTGAACACTAGGTCTGCTTTTAAGCCTCCAAGCTTATCCCTGATAGGTTCAAGCGGCGTGAGGGGAACAGAGGTTACCTGATAGCCAAGCTCAAGCAACGCCCGGGACACTGCTTCTACTGAGTGAAGAACGCTGAGCACTGCTTGCCCTTCACCAAAAGTGTCGTAGCGTGAAGGACGTGGCTCATTGTAGACAATGGCTATATGCGTACGCACTGCGGGTACCTTTTAAGTGCCGCATCGAGCACAGCAACTATCAGTTCTTCATAGGTCAAGCCCATCTTTATAGCCATAATAACCAGGTCGCTGTAGCTACCCAGTCCGGGCAGAGGGTTTATTTCCAGAAAGTAGGGTACTCCTTCACGGCTGACCCTGAAGTCCAGCCGGGCAAAGTCCCGGCATCCCAAAGCAGCAAAAGCTTTGAGGCTGGAAACTGTTATCTTTTCCAAGACCTTCTCCTCAAGCCGGGCAGGACACTCATAGTCAACCAGGACCTTCCAGTCCCGCTTTACTTCTAGAGAATAGACAAAGGGTGTCTCCCTTTTCCGGGGAAGAATGCGCATTACGCCCAGGACTTTGGGTGGGGAGTTACCCAGCAGGCCCACGGTAACCTCATCCCCGGCGATGAACTCCTCTACTATCACCGGCTGCTGGTAACACGCCAACAATTCCCCTGCCATCTCAGCCGCCTGTTTCGGGCTGCTCACCAGTGAGCCAAAACGAATGCCCTTGCTCGAACCTTCGCACGCTGGCTTGATAATAGCCGGGAAGAGGAAGCCGTTCCAGGATATTTGGCAAAGCTCTTCACTATCAGTTATTACACGCCACTTTGGGGTGTAGACCCCGGCGGCCGTAACTAACTTTTTAGCTAGCGGTTTGTCCAGACAGATAGCTAGGCACTGAGGGTCGGAACCGGAAAAGGGTATGTCCAGCATCTCCAGGATGGAGGGCACCTGTGCCTCCCGACTACGGTAGTTGCCCCTACCCTCAGCAATGTTGAAGACGATATCAACCTTCTCGCGGAGAATATTACTGAGGAACTCCCTGCCTCCACCCAGCCTGACTACCGAATGCCCCCCAGCCTCCAGAGCCGCAGCTAGAAGCTCCACCGTCTCCAAGGAGTCATATTCCTCAAGGGCATCACAGGGTCCAGCTTGCTCCACAGGTACGGCTTCTTTAAGGTCGTACGACAGCCCTATCTTCATCTCTATCTACCTCTACTTGAGGCTGGTAGTCTGCTTCGGTAAATAGGCTGGCAATGGGAACGTTTACCGGCTTAGTACTGCGTCGGTTACTTCTAACTCGTACGACAGCCCTACCTTCGTCTCTAGCTACCTCTGTCTGAGGTTGGAAATCCGCTTCGGTAAACAGGCTGGCAACTGAATCAATAGCCGGCTGTGGCACTGGTGTAGCTAACTCCGGGCATGCCACTGCCTTGGGATTGCGGTAGCGGAAGATATGACCCTCATAATTCCTCAGCAACAGTCGCCCCTCAGTCTGTGCCAGTACGTAGTTTGGCTGGAGAGGCACCTTACCGCCCCCCTGGTGGAGGTCTACCACAAAGGTAGGCACTGCCAGCCCCGAGGTATACCCACGCATCCCCTCGATTATCTTTATGCCAACCTCTACCGGAGTACGCAGGTGCTCCGTCCCCTGCACCTCGTCACATTGAAAGAGATAGTAAGGACGCACTTTTATCTTGAGAAGCCCCTGACACAGTTTAGTCTGTGTCTCAACGGTATCGTTTACCCCACGTAATAGGACGGACTGGTTGTTTACCGGGACTCCGCTCCGCAGCAGTCGGTCGCATGCCGCCGCTGCTTCCGGAGTTATCTCACGGTAGTGATTGAAGTGGGTGTTAAGCCAGATGGGACCGTACCTGGATAACATGGCGCACAGTTCGTCATCTATGCGTTGGGGCAGCACCACCGGAAACCTGGTTCCAATACGCATAATTTCAATGTGACTTATTTTTCTAATCCTGGAGATAATATCCTCCAGGTAGCGAGTGGAAAGCGTCAGCGGGTCACCCCCGGAGATGACTACATCTCTAACGGTCTTGTGCTGGCGTAAATAGTCTAGCATGGCTTCGACTTCATCTAGAGTACGCACCCAGCCACCATATTGCCATTCTCGCTTACGGGTACAATGGCGGCAGAGCATGGGACAGATATTGGTAAGCACCATCAGCACCCTATCTGGATAGCGGTGAACCAGCCCAGGGACTACGGAGTCTCTTTTCTCCGCCAAGGGGTCCTCCTGACCCATCATGCCCATAGTTATCTCCAAAATGGAAGGTATCGCCTGCTTTCTTATCGGGTCATCCGGGTCATCTGGGTTGATTAGCGATAGGTAATATGGAGTCACTGAGAAGGGATAACGCTGGATTACCAGTTTGAGTTGTATTTGCTCTTCAATCGTCAGGGAGATGAAGTTGGTCAGTTGTTCAACCGTGGTAATTCTATTGCGGAAGTGCCACTTCCAATCGTTCCAGCTACTATCTGCTATGTGACCGAAAAATCTACATCTATTGGTAGCACTTTTTCCCGGAGGCTCTTCTTCTAGATTACTAGAGAGGGTAGTTTTACCCGGGGGTTCCTCTTCCCCCTCACTTTTACTGTTGCTTTCAAGGGAACATTTTCCTGATTCAAGTACAGGTTTATCTTTGATAGCCACCGATGCTGTTTTCACCTGTTTTTTCGTTCCCCAATCTCTCCCGATTCTACCTGCTCACATTAGTCAGAACCGGGCTCAAGATAAGGAACCTTTTCCTCCTTTTATTTTTATTTTCTTAACTTAATTATACTAAATTAATTGGGATTGTCAATAGGTTTTTTGGTCTCAGTGTAGTGAATAGAAAAAAGTTTTTGTGCCAGGGTTATTTATCTGTTAAAGTTCTGGTTAAGAGCCGCTTTGTCACATCCTCTCTTTCCATCGTAGAGCGTCTATTTCAGCCGACTTTCCACCGTACCCCAATTTATATTCTTAAAGAAGGCTTCTATGTAGTCAGCCCGCTTCAGCCCGTAATCGGTGATAAAGGCATGCTCGAAGGCATCCATTACCAGGAGGGGAATGCAACCAGCAAGGTGTCCGGTTTCGTGCTCATTTATCCACTGGTCGAGCAGCCTTCTGGTAATATTGTCCTGGTAAAGTATAGCCCAGCCAATGCCACGCATGGCGCCTATGGCTTTGAAATCCCTCTCCCACTCCTCGTAGCTACCAAAGTCCTCAACCATCTTCTTGACCAGCTTGCCCGATTTGTCCAGTACTCCTTCCCCACCGAGATTGCCAAAGTAGTACTCATGCAGCCGCATACCATTAAACTCAAAACCTACGCGCCGCTTTATCTCGGAATATTCCGGGGTGCCGACTTTCCCCCCCTTTAGCATAGCAGCTAGCGAGTCCAGTAGCTTGTTAGTATTGGTAACATAGCCCTGGTAAAGAGTAAAGTGGTTTTTCAACAGGGTTTCGCTGAAGCCCCCCATTCCAATGAGATTGGTGTAGTCTTTTGCTGTGTAAGCCATTGTTTCTCTCCTTTATCTCTCCGGACTAACTAGTGTCGGTCTCTGAGAGCTTCAATTATTGCTTTATTGAATCTTGGCAGGTCTGCCGGTTTACGCGAGGTGATGATATTCCCATCTCGAACCACAGGGGCGTCTATCCATTCCGCACCAGCATTCCTGAGGTCCACGGCTATTGAAGGCCAGGAGGTGACGCGGCGTCCTCTCACTATTTCTGCAGAGATGAGGAGCTGTGGTCCGTGGCAAATAGCCGCTATTACCTTACCTAAGTCATGTGCCTTCCTCACCAGTTCGACCATAGATTGGTGCAGGCGCATCTTATCAGGAGCGTAGCCCCCGGGCACAATGACAGCGTCAAAATCCTCAGCCTTGACGTTATCAGCCGTAGCATCAACGCTTATGGTAGCGCTCCCCCTTTTCCCCTTATAACTTTTCTGAGAGCCGCTGCCCACGATTAACACTCTGGCACCAGCATTCTTCATTCCCCTCATTGGTTCGATAAGCTCGGAGTCCTCAAAGTCCTCTTCAGCCAGGATAGCAATCACCTTTCCATCAAGCATAGCCTTATCCTCCTTGTTAAGATAATAGCCAAATGGCAATAACAAAGTCATAAAATGGCAAGAGAAAAAGTTACAGAATTATGACATTACGGAATGCAGTCTCAGGAGGCTTACAATATTATAGTGCTTAGAAGCAGAAACCCTTGAAGCTGCTCAGGCACGGGGTTGGTCTATGATATAGCCTGTCTTGGGTATGGTGCGGATCAGTTTGGGAGTGCTGGGGTCAGTTTCCAGCCTACTCCTCAGCCGACTAATCCATGTTCTGAGAATCTGAACATCATTGCGGTATTCGGGGCCCCATATCTGGGTGAGGAGCTCCTCATAGAGCATAAGGCGTCCAGCATTATTGATAAGCTGGCTGAGCAAAAGCCACTCGATTCGGGTCAAGTGTTTCTCTTCATCCCTGACCCAGACACTGCGCTTCTTGAAATCGATAGTTACATCTCCTAAATGTAAAACTTCCGGGATTTTTCGTTTTTCACCAGCTCCAAGCCGGCGTCTAACTGCCTCAATCCTGGCGACCAGTTCATCAGGGTTGAAGGGCTTTGGTAGGTAATCATCAGCGCCCACTTGCAGGCCTTTAATTCTGTCGGCATCAGCACCCTTGGCAGTTAGAATGATAACCGGCACCGCCGAAAAGCTGCGCAGCTCCTTAAGCATCTCCAAGCCGTCCATCTTGGGCATGAGGAGATCAAGCACAATCAGGTCGGGTTCTTGAGCCTGAGCCTGCTCTAAGCCCTCAACACCATTGCTAGCGGTCAATACCTCATACCCTGAAGCCTTGAGCTTGGACTTGAGGAAGTTGACAATCCGTTCCTCATCATCAACTATCAGGGTGCGGAACCGTTTCACCGGGGCGTCTCCCAGCCATCTTGATTTTAATAATAGCCCTATGCCTGGCGGATGTCAAAGCCCCCCATCTTGACGGCTGTATACCATCGGCGTATCATCATACCGGGAGTAACATGCGGATACAAATGGATAATATCCGCCATCACCTACCTATAACAGTGTGGAAAAATCCCCATATATGGTATATCACCATCATTATGGTGGTCTGTAGCATATTTTACTACCTGGATACCATCTTAGAGCTTATGGGATGGATGAGGCCGCAGTGGGGGGTCCTCTATACAGTTCACGATTTGCACCGGCTTTTGTTCTTCATACCAGTGGTATATGCGTCATACATATTTAGAGTAAGGGGTGCAATTGTAACGACTTTGATTTCAATGCTTATCTTTCTTCCGCGGGCTATATTGATATCCCCTTACCCTGAGCCTGTACTGAGACCTATAGCCTTCGTTATCATTCTCGGTGGGGTAGGTATTCTAGTGTCAAAACTACTAGATAGTATCACCAAGCACAAGCGGGCAGAGCAAGCGCTGCGGGAAAGTGAGGAGAAATACCGCCAGTTAATTGAAAGTATCCACGAAGGTATTTGGGTTATCGATAAGGATGCCTGCACTACCTTCGTCAACCCCCGCATGGCAGAGATGCTGGGATACACTGCAGAAGAAATGCTGGGAAGACATTTATTTTCATTCATGGATGAACGGGGTGTGCCGATTGCCACTCACTTATTAGAGCGCCGCAAGCACGGTATTAAAGAACAACACGAGTTTGAGTTTCTTCGCAAGGACGGGACACGGCTCTATGCTATTCTTGAGACGTCGGCGCTTACTGATGATGACGGCAGTTACGCTGGGGCGATTGCGGGTGTGCAGGACATCACCGAACGCAAAAAGCTAGACAAGCTAAAAGACGATTTCATCAGTCTTGTCTCCCATGAACTCCGCAGTCCCCTGACTGTTATTACTGGCGCTGTCAATACAGTTCTTACTGAAGGAGAACGTCTGTCTCCAGAAGAAACACGTCAACTACTTAAGGATGCAGCTCTGGAGGTAGAATCGCTGTCCAACCTGTTAGGCAACCTGCTTGAGCTGTCCAGAGTTCAAGCCAACCGCCTTGTCCTTTATGCTGAAGCAATCAGCGTCAAAAAGGTAATTCAAGATACCGTCGAGGAACTCAAGCGCCAGTCTTCAGTACATCAATTTATTGTCGACATCCCGAGAAAACTCCCTCCTGTTTATGCTGACTCATTGAGACTGGAACGTATCCTCTATAATCTTATTCAAAATGCAGTTAAGTACTCACCGCAAGGGGGCAAGATACGGGTCTTGGCGAAAGTAAAGAAGCAACACCTGGTTATAGGCGTCAGCGACCAAGGGATTGGCATATCTCTCGCTGACCAGGCCAAGCTATTTGCGCCCTTCCAGCGCCTGGAGGAATCCAGACTTGACGGAGTTAGAGGACTAGGACTAGGACTTTTAGTGTGCCGGAGATTGGTGGAAGCACATGGCGGCCAGATATGGGTTGAGTCGGAGCCCGGCTGTGGCTCGACCTTCTTCTTTACACTACCTTTAGTGCCTACATCTTATTAGACCAGCCCCGGAACAGCTTGAAGGTTTCTACTCTAAGGACTATAATATTGTAAGCCCGTGAAATTGCATCCTGTAATGTCATAATTCTGTAATTTTTTCTCTTTCCATTTTATGACTTTGTTATTGCCATCTGGCTATTATGTCGGTGAATACCTGATAGGCCAGCAAAGGGGCGATAGCGAAAATGTTAACCAAGCTAGCATTCTAATCAGAGGGGGTGAGCTATGTTTCATACTATAGGAGAAACGGCAGGGGAAATCTGGAAGCTACTCAGGGATGAGGGACCATTAAGCATCTCCGCCATAGCTAGCAAGACGAAGCAACCTCAGACTATAGTCTATATGGCGATTGGATGGCTTGCCAGGGAAGATAAACTGGCATTTACTCAGACCAAGCGAGGAACCTCTGTCTCTCTAAAAGGGTAAGACCCTCGTAGTAAGAATTTAGGGTAGTGACTGGGAGGGGTGGGCTAATGGATATTAATCCTGGTAACACTGTCTTTGTCATGCTCTCCTTCAAATGACCTGATGTCTATTCTATAGCCGGGGGCTGGGTTCCGACGAAAAATGCTACCAGCAGGCTGCGCCTGAAGGAAATTTCAAGCCCTATTTTACCTCTGCGGTAATAAGCCTTGTTACCCCGAAAGGCGGCTTGGTGCGACATTAGACTATTGATTTAAGGGGAAGAATTGTTTATTGTGTCTAATTAAAGGTAGACCGAAGAGTTAAATCAGAAGAGGGCTGTTTGGCTAAGTCGCAATTTAATGGCACCACAGCCAAGGGGACAAGATGAAGCCAGAAAAGGTGGTCAAGAAATTTACTGCCGAACTCCTGCGAAAGAAAAATGTGGTAATGGTAGGACTGGGGACAAAACGGGTTGGTGGTATTGATACCGGCCAGGTAGCTTTGGTTGTAGGGGTTAAACAGAAGTTGCCCCTTTCTAAACTAGCCGCTGAGGATGTCGTGCCGCCACAAATTAAGGGGCTGGTTACTGACGTAATTGAGGTCGGTGAAATCAAGCTGCTTAATGAGTCGCCAGATAGAAAAAAGAGGTGGCGACCTGCTCCCGCTGGTGTCTCGATTGGGCACTACCAAGTCACTGCTGGCACACTGGGGTGCCTTGTTTATAAAAACGGGCAACCGCTGATATTAAGTAATAATCACGTTCTAGCCAATGTTAATCAGGCTAAAATTGGAGACCCCATCCTCCAACCTGGCGCTTATGATGGCGGGACAGTAGATAAAGATGTGCTAGCTCAGTTATACAATTTCGTCGAGATTAAGATACCGGGTCCCAGCCCCTGCCCCATTGCCAAGGCTATTGTTAATATGTGCAACTTTCTTGCCCAGCTTTTTGGCAGGGAGACGAGATTGATGGCATTTGCCGGGCTGGAGGGAAATTTGGTTGACTGTGCTCTTGCCAAGCCAAACAAAGATGGGGATGTGGATAATACCATCCTTGGGGTTAATGGGTTTAGCGGTGAAGTGGAACCAGAGGTTGGCATGAGGGTGAAGAAAAGCGGCAGAACAAGCGGCTTAACTCATGGGCAGGTTACGCAGGTGGGTGTGACGGTAAATGTAAATGTGGGAAAGGACAGAATGGCTCTGTTTACTGACCAATGTGCCATAGGCGCGATGTCCCAGCCTGGTGACAGTGGGTCTATTGTTCTCAGCGAGGATAATAAATGTGTTGGGCTTTTATTTGCTGGCAGCGAGACTGTCACCATGGCTAACAGGTATAGCAATGTTAAGGTAAAACTCGGTTTAGACTAATAACGATAGCCTTTCCAGCCTTTTTATTACTTGACACATTTTGGGCACTTTTTCCCCTGGATAATGCCACTCAATCATCCCGCTTCCTGGCAGGATTTCCCCTTACTGGCGGCTAAGGCGCCCATTATGGTAATATCTATTTAATGCGGAGGGCAACATGGCATACGAATACGAAATAAACGCTTTAGCCAAGGAAGAATCATGGCGAATGTTCCGGATAATAGGGGAACTGGTGGAAGGATTTGATAAACTTTCAGGCATAGAACCGGCAGTAAGTATATACGGCTCGGCTCGAATTAAACCGGGTGACGAGCTCTATACGCAGACAGAAGAAATAGCCCGTCGGCTTGGTGAGATGGGCTTTTCCATCATAACCGGTGGCGGACCTGGTGTTATGGAGGCAGCCAACAAAGGTGCCCTTGAAGCTGGGGTTATATCAGTGGGACTAAATATTGACCTGCCTGAGGAACAGGTTTGCAATCCTTACACCATAAAGTCGATAACTTTCAGGCACTTTTTCGTTCGCAAAGTCATGCTGGTGAAGTATGCTACTGCCTTTGTCATCATGCCCGGCGGGCTGGGTACCCTTGATGAGCTAACCGAGGTACTAACCTTGATACAGACCCATAAGACAAAGGCTTTCCCTATTGTGCTATATGACAGTGAGTTCTGGAAGGGATTTTTAGACTGGCTAAAGATTTCTGCCCTGGCTAGAGAGTTTATTTCCGAAGAGGACCTTAACTTGCTCAGAGTTTGCGATGAACCTGATACCGTAACTGAAATAGTACAGAGCTGGTACACAAAGCAGGAAATTGTAGGTAGAAAAGCTGTGGTCAAATAACCCTGGAATAAGCCTTATCCCGCCTTATCACAGCCTCTCGTCCAGAAAAAGCTCTTCTAATACTTAGAGACTACTTGTTGCCAGTGCCAGTTGGTTTATTTTCTGCTTTATATGCTTGCGCATAAGCAGCCACTGGTCCCAGCCAAGGGCAGCCAGTTCCAGAACTGGTCGGCGCCTCTCCTCGTTCCTGGTCAGCGAGTAAAGGGGCACATCATTGTAGATATGCGTATCAAGCAGTCCCTCCTCTATCATGCTTCTAAGCGCCATCTTCATATCCAGCCGGCTACACTCCACGGCGCAATGCAGGGCGAGCATGCTAAATTTGGCATTGGGGTGCATACCCCAGAAAAACAGGAGTTGCCTTTTCACTGGGCTATTACCGTGCTCCCCTAAGAAACGATATAAGCTTTCTTCAGGCAGGCTATATAGTGCTACCATTTCACCTCCTCCCAGGCGACAGCCTATAGCAGTGCTGCTGAAACCGCCGGCTAGGCAAGGGCAACGGCGGCATAGATGGCAAAGGCAACAATACTCCCCAGAGCAATGACACCGACAATCCCTGCCAGCCGCCGCCGTCCTATCTTATAGCCCAGATAATCACCCAGCAGCATCGCCAGTACAATAGCAACTATTATCTCAACGACGCTGATGGCAACTTCGAGTGCGGACATACTGTTCTCCTTCCCAGCCAATAACTTGAAGCTAAACCAAGGAGCCGTAGACAAGGTCAGATTCCTACGGCTCCTTGAACAAAACGCTACCGACCTTGGTAACTGTGCTGCTGGCTCATGGGGGAAGGCCGTTGCCCGGAAAGGACGCGCCGGTACCTCATAAATGCAGGAACCGAAAGCTCCTCTTCACTCTTTTTCCCTTTGAGAAGTCTCATCATTTCTCTTTCCCCGCCTAGGCCAGCCAGCGCTTCCTTGGAAGCAAAGCCAGTAGCGATTAGTGTTAGGCGGACATCATTGCCCATATTCGGGTCAAGGACAACGCCGAAGATGACGTTTGCCTCCGGGTCAATAGCCTGCTTGATGACCTCAGCAGCGTCATTAACCTCAAACAGGGTAAAGTTGCTACCGCCGGCGATATTGAACAACACTCCCTTTGCTCCGTCCATGGAGATATCGAGCAGGGGACTGGACAGGGCTTCTTTGGCAGCATCCCTGGCTCTGTTTTGCCCGGAACCGCGGCCAATAGACATCCATGCCGGACCAGCATCCTTCATCACTGTCCGGATATCGGCAAAGTCAAGGTTAATCAGTCCGGGGACAGTGACCACCTCAGCGATTGCCTGTACCCCATGAAAGAGGATTTCGTCAGCCAGCCTGAAAGCATTATCAATACCGGTCTTCTGGTCACAGAGCTCCAGCAAGCGGTCATTGGGGATAATAATCAGGGTATCTACTTTATCAATCAAGTCCATTATCCCCTCTTCAGCAACTTCATTACGGTGGGTTCCTTCAAAAGTGAAGGGCTTGGTGACTATAGCAATGGTGAGGGCGCCGCTCTGCTTGGCAATTTCAGCCACCAGCGGTATCGAGCCGGTGCCAGTACCGCCCCCCATACCGGCAGTGATGAACATCATATCCGACCCGGTAACAGCCTGCCTAATCTCATCACGGCTCTCCTCGGCAGCCTTCTGACCTAATACATGGTCGCCACCGGCGCCGAGACCGCGGGTAATCCGCTCGCCGAGCTGTATGCGCACCGCCGCTTCAGTAACTGCCAGGGCCTGGGCATCAGTATTCATGCCAATGAATTCAACACCCTGGATTCCCTCCCGAACCATTCGGGTAATGGCGTTACAACCTCCCCCGCCCAAACCAATAACCTTAATCTTTGCCCCACTGGGAACATAACTTGTCTTTGCCATTTCTCTCTCCTTTTATTGACTTTCTAGCTAAAGAGCCGAAAAATTTGGGAAGCAAAACGACTTAAACCACTCTTCGGTCGCCAGCTCTGTATGCCTCCCTGCCTTCCCTTCCACAGGAGAAGACCAACGCTGGTGGCATATGCTGGGTCACCCACAGTATCCGAGACGCCATAGAGGTTGCTAGGAGAGCCGACTCTCACCGGGAGGCGAGCTACCCTGCGTCCCAGTTCAGCAATCCCAGGTAGGTTAGCTGTGCCCCCAGTGAGCACTAGCCCCGAGGGTATGAGCTTGGCATAGTCGCTTTGTCCTAGCTCCAGTACTATGAGGCGCAGGAGTTCCTCAACGCGAATTCGGACAATTTCCGAAAGGTCACGGTAAGAGACTGTGTGCCCATCCCCAGTAATGGTTCTATCTTCCTTCTCTCTGCTTTCCCTCTCTCTGCCTTCCTGAACAGGCATCACGTTGCCATACTTCTTCTTCATCTCCTCAGCCAGGTCGAAGGGAATATCCAGACCGACGGAAATATCCCGGCTGATTTGATGCCCAGCTACGGGCAGGACAGAGGTATGGTAGACGCTATCGTCCTTGAAGACAGCAATGTCAGTAGTGCCGCCACCAATATCAGCAAGCATAATGCCATTCTGTTTTTCTTCCTCAGTAAGAACGGCTTCGGCAGCGGCAAGAGGCTCCAGGACAAGGGCGTCAATATCAACTCCAATGCCACGGATGCATTTCGTCAGGTTCTGGACAGAGGTTATCGCCGCAGTAATAATATGCGTCTCAACATCCAGGCGAAAGCCGTGCATGCCCACCGGGTTCTTGACCCCCTCCTGTCCGTCAACTATGTAAGTGCGGGGGATAACGTGAAGTAACTCTCTGTCGCTAGGGACTTTAATGGTCTGGGCGACCTCAAGAACACGTTTTAAGTCTCCAGGGTGCACCATCCTATCGTTACGGGTTATGGCAATGACACCATGGTTGTTTGACGAGCTAATATGCCTGCCAGTAACGCCAACGTGGGCTGATTCCAGCTTGTAGCCAGCGGTCTGCTCAGCTATCCTCACTGACTCGTGGATTGCCTGCTTGGCTTCATTGAAATTCACCACCAAGCCTTTTTGCACTCCCTGCGATGGCACTACGCCGACCCCGAGAATACGAAGCAACCCATTCTCAATATCAGCCATAATTGTGCACACTTTAGTTGTGCCAACATCTATAGAAGCAATTTTAGTCCTTTTCATCTTTATTCCTCCTTAGTTAGTAACAGGAGCCAGCCGTTACCCCCTCTGTTCCCGGTAACGAACGTTCCACTTGTTGCACAGATTACTAACGTAGTTCTTTACCTCTAAGTTTGATGTCTGGTAAAGCTCAGCTAGAAAACCGTGAAGCAACTCACCACCCGTCATTCCCGGACTGGGTTCCTGTGGCCCGGGCAAGTTTACCCACACTATTTCCGTCATCAGTTTTTGATACTCTATTGCTGTACCCGTGGGAATTACCTCCTTTCTATATTAATTTAATTCCCTATCCTATCTCGTGCCAAAAGCACAGGTCAATTTTTGTCCACTATCATTCCATAACGAAGTCTCTTAGTGCCAGAACTTAAAAACTTTTTTAATTCCATAATTCCACAACCCGTGTCTGCTAATGCCAGAACTAAAAATGACCCCTTGAAATCTAGATTCCGCTACAATATAATTAGTGCAGAGGTATAATCATGAACAGAAACAGAAGACGAAAGCGTTTACCACCTTATATCTCCTACCGGACCTTCCAGAACTTTATTGACAGGTTGCAGCAGGGGATACCAGCAAGGATTGACCGGAGCTACTGGAGCGACAGGCTATCTGGCAGCACTGGCACCCAGCTTATGTCGGCTTTGCGCTATCTGGGACTTATAGACGCTGATGCTGCACCAACCGACCAGCTCAAACAGCTAGTTTCAGCCAAGGGTGAACAAAGACCGGAGATTCTAAGGCAGATAACCTATGAAGCCTTTAGTTTCTTGCTCCGGAGCCCCTTTGATTCTCGGACTGCCACCTACGCCCAACTGGAGGAAGCCTTCCGTAATACATTTGAGTTGACCGACAGTGTCAGCCGGAAATGCGTTAAGTTCTTCGTTTCCCTAGCCAGCGATGCTGGAATGCCCTTGTCCCCCTTCATAACCAGACGGCTCAGGTCAGTACATGGCGGCACTGGAACTAAACTAGCCACCAAAAGAAGAGGAGTCAAAGCGAGTCGGAACTTAATAATTCCACAAGCTTTAGAAGAAACTCCGACTGGAATTTCTTGGGAGAAAATGTTACTTACAAAATTCCCCGCTTTCGACCTGACGTGGTCTGATGAGGTCAAACTTAAGTGGTTTGAAGCCTTTTACAAATTGCTGGAGCGGGAGTTCCCTAAAGGCAAAAAATAGAGCGGTGCCCTCGCCTAACTATCAAACGACCTTTTTATACAGCTTGCCACCATAAGCTACGTAAGTTCCCGCTGGTTATAGAGACAGTGAGCCGTGCAGGTCTCGAACCTGCGACCACCTGATTAAAAGTCAGGTGCTCTGCCAACTGAGCTAACGGCCCTTATATTTATTAGGTTAGTTTAGCAAATCTCAAGTCCCGGCGCAACCGCTTGGTCTAAACCGAAGCTAGACTCCTCCCTATGTCCACTATATAATAAAACTGAAATAAAGAGGCGGACGAATGGAGAAACAAGCCAGAGAAGTTATAATTAACCAGGCAAGATTATCTATAATCCAGGGAGATATCACCAAGCAGGCTACAGATGCTATTGTTAATGCTGCCAACTCCGGGCTGATGGGTGGGGGTGGTGTTGATGGCGCAATTCATCGAGCTGGAGGCCCAGCTATTCTGGAGGAATGTAAGCAGATTGTGGCTAAGCAGGGACGTTTGCCCACAGGTAAGGCGGTCATCACCACTGGAGGAAATTTGACGGCAAAACACGTTATCCACACCGTTGGTCCTATCTGGGAGGGGGGAAATAAAGGCGAAGTCGCCCTACTGGAAAGTGTCTATATAGAGAGCCTGAAATTGGCAGCCGAACACAATCTAACCAGCGTCTCCTTTCCTTCAATAAGCACCGGCGCTTATGGCTATCCGGTGGCCTCAGCATCAAGGGTAGCGATTAAGGTGGTGGTCTCATTTCTCAAAGAGCAGGTGACGCCGATTAAGGAAGTAGTGTTTGTGCTCTTTGACCCCACAACCTACGAAGCTTACTCCTCTGCCCTTGAGGAGGTGGTATGAGAATAGGGGTAATCTCCGATACCCACGTGACTTCATTTGCCGAAATTTCTGATCGGATATTGCTTACCTTAGCCGAGGTTGACCTGATAATCCATGCCGGAGATTTCGTTACCAAAGATGTGCTTGATGGTTTGAAGCGGCTGGGGGAGGTAAAAGCGGTGTGCGGCAATATGGATTCAGGTGAGCTTAGACGGATTCTCCCGGAAAAGGAGTTACTCCTGATAGGAGAGAAAAGAATCGGGGTTACTCATGGCTCAGGTGGTCCCTACGGCATAGAGGATAGGGTAGGCAGGATGTTTGAAGACGTTGACGTTATTGTTTACGGTCATTCCCATCAGCCCAAGAATGAGATAAAAAAGGGCATTCTTTTCTTTAATCCGGGTCGGGCAAGAAATTCCTTCGGCATCTTAACGGTTGGCAAAGAGGTCAAGGGAGAGATGATAACCCTGTAAATATGAGATAATGTAGCCAAATTATGAGATATAAAGGTTTCAATTTAACTGCGGTATGGCTTTTAATAGCTATAAACTTGCTACTATTTATAGCTACCCTCATCGAGCGAGACCTTATCTGGCTTCTTGGATTGCAGCCGGCAGGCTTTTTAGATAGACCCTGGACCCTGGTGACCAACCTCTTTGTCCACGGGGGCATAGGGCATATTTTAGCCAACATGGTAACCCTCTACTTCTTCGGAAGCTACCTGTCCAGGTTGATTGGGGTGAGGAATTTCCTCATAGTTTACTTTGGCGGCGGGATACTGGGGAATATCTTTTATATCTTTTTCGCCCTATCGCCCCTTTCCATAGCCATAGGTGCCTCAGGAGCCGTCTTCGCCCTAGGAGGAGTGCTTACCGTGATGAGACCAAGGTTGAGAGTCTTTATCTTCCCCATACCAGTCCCGCTCCCCCTTTGGGCAGCAGTCATTGGAGGTTTCCTCATCCTCTCTCTTTTCCCTCATGTAGCCTGGCAGGCTCATCTTGGTGGTCTGTTTCTTGGCTTAGCAGCCGGCTATGTCTTCAGGAAGAGAGAGCGCTATTTCGTCTAGTTTGCCCTTCTACCACTGGGGAAAAGCAGTGACTTTCTTCAGAGCCTCGTTACCATTGAAAGCCACAACGCACCGTACCCTTGTTCACTAAGTCCTTAATGAGGACACTGGGCTTCTGGTCAATCATTGGCAACCTCCTTTTTATTTAATTCTAGACACAATCTTAACTGTTATCAACTGATAGAGCTAGAAGTGAATCATACTTTCGTACTGTCACTAAATTGACTGACAAATTCTACCAAAGGAGTATTGACAAAAGGCAATAGATGTGCCAGAATAATGCCCCTTGGCACTCAAATGAAACAAACACCACATTCAAAAGACTGGCTTACTGTCAAGGGCGTTGCTGACTACTGTCTAGTAAGTGGGGTTACAGTGTTGCGATGGATCAAGGGTGGCAAACTGCCAGCAATTAGGTTGCCCAGCGGCCATTATCGAATTAGCACTGTGGATTTCAGGGACTTCCTCGAGAGGTGGCACATACCTATTGAGGAATGGCTCTATGAATCCGAATCTAAAAAGGAAGGAGGTGAAAAGTAATGGCAGTGCAGACCTCAATGGCACCTTCAGGGTTGGCTGAGGTCCTTGACCGAATTCTGGATAAGGGCATCGTAATCGATGCCTGGGTCAGGGTCTCCTTGCTCGGTCTGGAGATTCTCACCGTTGAGGCACGAGTGGTCATCGCCGGGGTCGAGACATACCTGAAGTATGCCGAGGCTGTTGGTCTTACTGCTCCAGCAGCCTAAGAATCGTGGGGGATTTTGCCAAGGCATCCTTAGAGCCTCTAAGTGTACCTTGCCAAACATATCTCCCCTGCCAGCCTAATACTCGCATGATGGAACCAGTTCTGGACATTATCACCTCCTACGAAAGCAGAATCTCAACGGTAGAAGAGTTCATGAGCACTGCTTATGAGGCAACGATAGCCTCTGAGAGGAGCTTTGGTGCTCTTGATGAAGAAAGGGAAAGACTAAAAACCAGCTTGCAGAAGGCGCTGGCAAAGAACTGTTCTTTACGAAGGAAGGACTTTAACCGTTTGATGGAAAGGGTTCTTTCTGAGTCCAATGGAAAAAGGGAAGCAATCGAGGAAGAGCGAGGTCAGCTCAGAGAGAGAGTCAAGGAATACTTGAATGAACAAAAGGAACTGGCAAATTGCTTGCGAGAGCAGATAGTCGGACTAGCTCAAGAAAAGGCAGACAAGAGTGGGCTTGATGCCGTAATAAATAATATCAGGGCGGCGTATGAGGGTACGGGGCAGCAGCTCCTTGCCATGCTTCGTGATTTTCAACTGCACCTAGACGCTTTTCAAAGGGAACAGGCGGACATAAACCACAAACTGCAAGAGCTCATGGAGCGGGGCGAATCCCTGAGTATAGAAGACCTGAGGCAGCTTGAAGCAGCTAAGGCTTGCCAGGATAGAAAAACGGAACGGGAGTTGCGACGGGAGCAAGTGGAAAGGTTACTGGCTCACTTTAAGCAGCAACGGCAAGAAAGCAGCCGCCAGCAGCGGCAGTAGAATAGAAAATCAATTTAAGAAAGGAGGGCAGAGATGGGGATTGCCAGTGAGGTGAGAAGGCTCACCCAGGATATTGCTTCTTCTCGTCAGGATAGGACAAAAAGGGTCGGAGAAATAAGGGAAGAAGCGAAGCAGATAAGGGGACAAGTCCGGGACTTGATAAAGGGCTTTCAAGCCTCACGGAAGGAACTGAGAACTGAATTAAAGGAGGCTTCGGCTGCTTGGCAAGGGTTAACGGCGGCAAAAGCAAAAAACAGAAAACAAAGAAAGGAGGACTAGAAATGGGAATCGCAGCAGGAATAAAAGATATCACTCAGGACATTGTCTCTTCTTACGATGCGAGGGTGGCTGATTATGATGCGAGGGTGGCTGAGGTTAAGAGGCTAAAGAAAGAAGCTAACGAAATGCTTGACTCCTTCAAGGCTTCTCAGGGCAAGATGGGCGCACAGTTGAGGAAAGATTTAGCTCAGGATGAGGCAGAAATGGAAGCCGAGGTTAAAGCTATGCAGACGGGTTTTCAAGCCTCTCATAAGAAGATGGGCGCAAAGCTAGAAAAGGAATTGAGTCAAGGGGTGACAGCGCTAAGGTCTGACGTCAGAGGTATGATAAAGGATTTCGGCAGCTCGCACAAGCAGATGGGCGCGCAGCTAAGGAAAGAGTTAGCCGATTATGACCGAGGAATAGAGAGCGAAGTGGCGGGAATGCGGCAAGAGATCAAGGCAGACCTAAAGAGAGCCCGAACCACTTGGCAGGGATTAGCTCACACTATGGAGGCAAAGAGGGCGGGCGTAAAAGTGCCGCCCAAGGTGAAAGTCCCTGACCTGGAAGCAAAACTGCTTGCAGCAGTAAATAAACACCCTAAAGGAGTAACCCTTGCAGAGGTAGCTGATAGTCTCGGTGTTGCCTTTGTTGTGCTAGGACGAGCGTCAAGTAGCCTTCTAAAGAAAGGGCTAATCAGCAAGAAAGAGAAGCTGTACTTCTCGGTAGCTGGTGAGTGAGTAGGTGCTTGATGAGAAACAGACTGCCAGGAAGGATTAGACTGATGGGTCAGAGCCGAAATAACTCTGATATAGGGGGGGCGCGTGATATCAGGACTGCCAGCTCAGTGTTTATGACCAGAGACGAACGCGAGTCTCTGGAGTCGGCTATGGACTTTAGGGCGCTGGGGCGAGAGGCAAGAAGGGAGAGGGATAAATTTGCTCGTCAGGATGCAGCGGTAGAGAAATTCCAGGGAAACTACTTTAGGGCAAGAGAAAGGCTCGCAGCGACGATAAACAAGAACCGGGCTCTCATAGAGCTGAGACATGAACTACAACGGAGACGCCGGATGGGAGAAGACCCCCAACTGGAAGGGGGCAACGCTACAGAGGCGAAAGCACCGACTAGCCAAGAAGGTTTGAGTGAGATAGAAGTGAGATATTGAGCAAACCGATTTCCCCTTTCATATTCTGGATAAGGAGGAGAGAAGATGTATAGTCAGGCAGATGTGATTGTCCCTCGACAGAGAGAGGACTTCGTGGAGGCCCCTTACATAAGGGACTTAACCAACCGAGCCGTTGATTATATTACGGCTGGTTTCCCTGTTCATTTCAGCGGACCGACAGGGGTGGGGAAAACCACACTAGCTCTGCATGTTGCTGACCAGTTAGGTCGTCCGGCGGTGCTTATCTGTGGAGACCATGAATTTGGTACTTCTGACCTGGTTGGCGGACTTTATGGCTACCACAAGCAATATCTGAGGGATAACTTCATTCGCTCAGTGCTCAAGACTGATGAGAGCATGACCTCGCACTGGGTGGATAACCGGCTTACCACTGCCTGCCAGTACGGACTTACTCTAATCTATGATGAGTTCACCAGGTCACGACCAGAGGCAAATAATGTTCTGCTTTCGGTGCTGGAAGAGAGGCTTCTCCCCCTTTCCGCAGCCAGGGGAGGCGAAAGTTACTTG
>Ga0172365_10001043_pt1 | contig 19643 bp, 17 predicted proteins | sample LakKivSesite48cm_FD_114535 | JGI IMG/M metagenome (GOLD analysis project Ga0172365, IMG submission 114535) | Sediment microbial communities from Lake Kivu, Rwanda - Sediment site 48cm | ecosystem: Environmental > Aquatic > Freshwater > Lake > Sediment | place: Rwanda: Western Province, Lake... | reverse complement strand
CGACAAGCCAGAGGAGATGGACATGGCGAAATCGATCGCGTGGATAGCACCCATGCTGCCCGTGCGCGCGAACGGCGCGGCAATGCTCGAGAACACGCCGGGCGTGCTATGCCAAATAGCATAAGGCCGAGCGTACCAATACGGCATGTAAATCGTCCTCGTGCCGAAATAAGTGGGGGCTTTCTTGGAGAAGTTTTCATCGAGCACGAGGTACCCGAACTGGTCGGCGATCTCGTCGAACTTGATGTCGCCGCTCGTGTTCTTCACCTGGTTCCACGCCTTCTCCATCATCGAATCGTGGTAGGCGATCGTCGCTTTCAAGTCGAAGCCGACCATCTTCGCGTGCGTCTTCTTGATCATGCGGATGAGCGTTTCCCGCAACTTCGGCTCCAGTATCGAACCCGTGGGCCCGATCGCCTCGTAGAAATCGATCTCGTAGTCCCGCAACTTGCGCCCTTCCTCGGCAAGCGTGCGCAGGTTCTCCGGGACGATTTTTTGCTTCTTTTCAAGCACGAGCGGCTTGTTCTGGGAGATCTCGATGAGACCCTTCCTCATCATGCCGAACATGATCAAGAAAATGACCTTCCCGAGTTCCGTGTTCTTGATGATCGCCGCCTCTGGCACGGTCAGGTTCTTGTTAACGCCGACGCACTCGACGCTCAGCTTCGGTTTCTCGTACTTGAGCCGCCGCTTGTCGATGGCCTTGGCCAGGAAATAGGCGATGAACACGAACGCAAGCACGAGCAAGGCGATCGTCACGCCGTACAAGAGCATGAAATAGTCATCGACGAACACGAAAATGACAACGGCCGTGATGATGGCGGCGCAGCAGAAGATGCCACCGAAGGGGCTCGCTGCCTTCTGGACGGGCGGGTAATATTGTGTCCTCGCTTTTTTCTTGTGCTGGGTTACGAGGTAGATGACGCTCGCCAGCACGATGATACCGGCACCGACGGCGACCAGCACCCACGTGAGGATGACCACCCAGGGATCCGTCTGGATGCAGCCGGGAGCAACCCAACTTTTCGGGAAGGACGCGCCGAACTCGTGCGCGGATTGAGAAATGCTTGCGAAAAACCACGAGTAATACAATCGCTGCTCCAGCGGTGTCGTGAAATTCTTCAAGCCGGATGCTGGTGGATACCATGGGGTTGGCTTCTCATGATACTTCAGCTGGGAGCCGTCCAGCTCGTTGGGCGGGAAGTATAGCGTCACGTTCATGTTGTAGATCGTGCTACCACCGTACGAGTGGTCAAACCACGTGGGAGTGAAAACAAATGACGCCTTGCTTGAATCCCCGGAATCCGAGTAGAGCACGCGAGGATTGTTGCACTCGACGTAGAGCGTTTCTTCCACGTTGTAGGGAATGTCGTGTGAACCGAAATCTATCGCCACGCCGTTTTGCACGTAGGGTGAAGTCTCGATGCTGGTCAAGTCGTACCAGGTACCGCTGTCCGTGATCCTTGCCTTCACGGTCTCAAGACGGTAGTTACGATTTAGAAAGCCGATGTCCGCGACGTCGAGCGCGTGGTAATAGGCCAAGTTTTTAAAAGTGATGTTGTACTTGATCGTCACCGAGCCGTCGTACTCGAGAAAGAAACGCGCGAGCATGTTCGTGACTCGGAAATTATACTCCTGTCGCGGGGTGATCACAGCGGGTTCGATGTCACTGCATTGCGTGTCAAGGGCTCCCCCGACCGTTGTTGCGATGGCCGTGCACGCGGGAACGAGCACCGTGAACGTGATGGCGAGGGCAAGGATGTGTTTTATGTGCTTGGTGTGCATTTTACCGCCTACCTTGTTTTTTCGTGCAGACCCCCCAGCCTACCAGATAGGGTTGTCTGCTAGCTCGTACAGCGCGCCGCAATAGGTGCACTTGACGATGACCGTGCCGTTCTTCGCGATCGTGTAGTCCTTCTCCGATAACGCCGCGCTGCAGTTCTTGCACTTGAACTCCTTCATTTGCGTCGGCTTGAGGGTGACCTTCGCCTCGACGACGACACGCTGGCGCAATCGCAAGCCGACGATGATGACGACGCCCGCGGCGAGCATGATGAGCCCGGTTACCAGGTTTTGAATGAAGGGGGCCTCTATTGCTGGAGCGGCCATCAAGAAGATCGCACCGAGGCCCATCAAGCCCACGGCCAAGATGTAACCCATTACAAACAGTACCGTGTACGCTTTGCTCATGATGTGGATCATCCGTGATTCGATGATGGAAGATTCCCTTGCTTGTAATCGGATTCACCCATCTTAAATACATGCTACCAGGCTCAACTTGAAATTCGCACTACTCACGAAGCCCATGCTAGCGACAAGGGTTCACTATCGAATATAATGTGGATCCTTATCTCGGCACGGCGCATTCTGAAACAAGATCAGCTTGCGCGGCGTAATGAAAGCTTGCCTGGGAGACCGTGTCCCCCGGATCGACGTGCAAGTAGATGCGTTGCTCCCCCGGCGCAATCTCAACGGGAACGACCGCACCTTCTGCATGTCGCTGTCCCACGACGAGACGCGAGTGTTCACGGGGCAAGAGGATGGCTACCTTTTCTCGTGGCCGTTGGAAACGGGAACCGGTATAAAAAAAGCATGCGTGGATGCCAGAATCGAGCGAATGCTACTCGTTGACGTTAATAATCTCGTCCTCCTTACCGGGGATGGTTCTATCACCATCTTGGACGGGGTTGACTTGCACGCCATCGCAAAGCAGCCTGGCGCGCATTCTCGGGGCATCTTCGCCGGGGCGTTCGATCCGCGCGAGCACGTGCTCGTCACGGGCGGGTTGGACGGCTGGATCCGTTCGTGGCGATTCCCGTCGCTCGCCCCGATCGCGAGCAACAAGTCGCCGAAGCACGGCGTGCTCTCGCTCGCCATCTTGCCTGGTGAAAGCACATCCATGGTCGTCACGGGTAACGTGAACGGCAGCATCGCCACGTTCGACCTTGCCACGCTCGCCATGTACGGGTCGTTCAAGGGGCACGACGGGCCCATATTCTCGATCAAGAGCTTGCCAGGCGGCGGTGATAACCGAGACGACGGAACGGCGCTGATCTCGGCGGGAGGCGACGGCGTGGTCGCAGCGTGGAAGGGCAGGTCGCCCGAACCGATCCTCGCCATCCGGAGTGGGCAAGCCAAGCTGCTTGACGCGCTACCAGTGACCGGGCAAGATGGTGGTATAACCGTCTGGACGGCCAGCACGGACGGGTCGATCGGCGCCTGGTTACTGGCACCCGTTGGCACTGCTGGTGCGCGGGCTGAACAACTCGCGTGCATCCAGGCACATGATCGCGCCGCGGAACAGCTCGTGGCTTGCTCGGGGGGCCGGCAGCTGCTCTCGGTCGCATCGGACGGGTCATTACTCCGCCTGCGCACTTGATCCTTAAATTCTAAAAGTGGGCGAGTCAGCCAGGTCACGCTGGATCTTGTAAAAAGTTTGAATCTCTTGCTGGACCTCGGCGTAGAGATCCGGGAACAACATGGAGATGCGGCGCACCTTACCCAGCAGCGCGTCGAAGTTAGACGTTAAGGTCTCCTGGATCAGCCCGCCACCCTCCTTTCCTATCTTCAAGGATTCTAGCTGCTGTTCCAGCGAGCGAATCTCCTCCGAAACGACGATTTTCTTGTCCCGGAGTTCCTTGACCTTCTTGAACGATTCGTCGATTTTCTTTTGCCTGGCGTTCTCGTGTAACAAGGAATCGAGGGCTTGATCCGCTTCAGAAATGAGTCGTTTCAGTTTCTTGTGCTCGGTTTGCTTTTCCTTGAATTTCCGCAGGACGCGCGCTTCCTCCATGCTAAGGTTCCCCATGATGTCGAACGTTGCATTCGACATAGCATCGGAGATCTCGTCGAGGGCGAGCATGGTCTTCTTGAGATCTTCCTTCATCGATTCACGCGCGCCGGGTTCCACCTTCCCACAGCCCCCCGCCTAATGTATAGATTTGACGAATCGCTCGATCCTGGACAATGCGTCGTCGAGCAACCGATCGTCGATCGCGTAAGAGATTCGCACCATGTCTTTTGAATATTTCCCGAAGCCGCCGCCGGGCACCACGGCGACGCCGTTCGTCTCGACGAGCCGCTGGGAGAAGGTGGCACCATCCATGCCGGTTGCATCCACGCGGGGCATGATGTAGAACGCACCGTGCGGTTTCGGGCACTCGAGGCCAATCTCATTCAAGCGCACGTGGCATGCGTCTCGTTTCTTCTGGTAAGCCTTGATCACGAGATCGAGAGAAGCCGGGTTCTTCAGCACTTGTTCGAGACCGGCAGCAACCCCGTACTGGCAAGGATGATTCGCGCCAGCACTCGTGTACTGTATGAAGTTTTCCATCAACGGGAGCATGGTTTCCGGGGCGCACAGATAGCCAACGCGGAAGCCAGTAAGGGATAACGTTTTCGATGCAGCGTTCAGTGTTATCGTTCGATCACTCATCCCATCTAACGACGCGGGGCTCACGTGCGTGAAGCCATCATAAATGATCTTCTCGTAAACCTCGTCGCTGATCAGGTAAAGATCGTGCTCGATGCAGAACGAAGCGACAGCATCGATCTCCTTGCGTGTATACGCGTAACCTGTCGGGTTGTTCGGAGAATTGATGAGAATTGCCTTGGTCTTCGGCGTCACGAGCTTCCCGAGGGCGTCAAGGGAGGGGCCGAAATCTGGGCGCCGGGGGGCCTCGACGACCTTCGCGTCAAAGTAGCTCGCCACGTAGAAATACGAGAGGAAGTTCGGCGAGAAAATGATAAGCTCGTCCCCTGGGTTCAAGATGGCCGCGAAGGCGAGCGTGATCGAGCCGCTACCACCGTTCGTTACCATGACGTTTTTCTCTGGATCTACGATGATATTATTCTCCTTTCTCAATTTTTCGGCAATGATACTCTTGAGTCGCGGGATCCCCATGGTCGGCGCGTAGACAGAGCCCTTTCCTTCTTTCACCGCCGCTATTGTTGCGTCGATGACGACTTGCGGGGCGGAAAAATCGGGCTGGCCGATGCCCAGGCTGATCGTGTCCTTCTGGGTCGACAGCAGGTCGAACAGCTTCCGGATGCTTGACTTGGGCACGCCCGCCAGCTTGGCCGATAGCGGCTTCATGATTTCCGTTAAGACCGATGTTCATTTGAAATTTGCCTATCGATCTAATTTTAAGTTAGACCCATGCTTCCACATCACCAGCATTTACCATGTCTATCGAAGATGATCGAGATGGAATTGAAAAAAGAACTAATCGAAGAGAAAAAACGTAAAAAACTGATCGATGACGAGTCGAAATTGGGCTTTGGAATCTATTTCACCGACCATATGTTTTCTATGAAATATTCCGAAGCCAAGGCGAAGGAAAAGGACAAGGGATGGTACGATGCACGGATCCACCCATACGCGCCGCTGGTTCTTGACCCGGCGGCCATCGTGTTCCATTACGGCCAGGAAATCTTCGAGGGCCTTAAAGCTTATCGCTGGAAAAGTGGTGAAATTTATCTCTTCCGCCCCATGAAGAACCTGGAGAGGATGCAAGCCTCGGCAGAGCGGTTGGTCATGCAGCCCTTTGACAAGGACTTCGTGCTCGATGCCATGAAGGAACTCGTCAAGATCGAGAAGGACTGGGTGCCAAGGTCGCCTATGACGTCGCTCTACATCAGGCCGACGTACATCGGCACCAAGCCCATCCTCGGCGTGCAGCCATCAACTGAATACTTGTTCTACATCATCCTCTCGCCCGTTGGGGCATATTACTCGACGGGCTTCAATCCGGTCAAGATCTTGGTGGAGGAAAATTACGTGCGGGCGGCGCCAGGCGGCGTCGGCTTTACCAAGGCAGGCGGCAACTACGCGTCGTCCTTGCTCGCGGCGAAAAAAGCCCACGATAGTGGATGCACCCAGGTGTTGTGGCTGGACGCGGCCCAGCACAAGTACGTCGAGGAGGTCGGTACCATGAACCAGTTCTTCGTGATCAACGACAAGATACTCACAGCGCCCCTCACGGGCAGCATCCTGCCCGGCGTGACGAGGGACTCGATCCTCGTCATGGCCAAGGATTACGGGTACAAGGTCGAGGAAAGGCAGGTTAGTATCGACGAGGTCATCACCGCGTCAGAGAATGGCACCTTGACTGAGGCGTTCGGCACGGGTACCGCTGCCGTCGTGACCCCGGTCGGCGAGCTTATCTATAAAGGCAAGCATATGGTCATCAACGGCGGCAAGGTGGGTAAGATCACGCAGCGCTTCTACGATGATCTCGTGGCCATTCAATACGGCACGAAGAAAGACCCGTATGATTGGCTCGTGAAAGTGTGCTGACATCTCGTGGTATATTTTTTCCACAAACGATCCCTTTTTTTCCCACGAACCTCTTCTGTAACGCATATGCCGCCGGAATCTACATGCTCCGGGCAATTTGTGTGTACGGAAAAAACAAAGCGTATATGTATTTTCTGCGTGCAAGGTCAAACCTAAGCACCAAGGTTGTATGGCAAATGGAAGAGAAGCCCCCCGTGCTCGATGAAGGCGCGCCCCAGACCGTCGACGTGCACCTGGTCAACTACGGCGTGATCTTGGATCAAGAAATTATCTTCATGAGTAACGAGAAGTTCGAGCCGTTACTACAAGTGGTAAATTACACGAACTCGTTCGCGATGAACATCAACGACGGGAGACTCTACAAGATCCGGCACGAGATCAATGATAAGCCCTTCACGACCCTCGTTCAGGCACGCGTCGCGAACGAAAAGACGCTCATGTACGTGGTCTCGGGATCGGACGAGAAACTTCCCCCCCACTTCCAGCAGCAAATCATCGAAAACTTCACGAAGGAAATCGAGGAAACGTTGCCGATCAAGCGGATCGAGAAGCTCTACCAGGAAAAACTCGACGAGTTCACGAGAAAATTGCATCGCGCCGCGGACAAGGTCGACCAAGGCATCAGCCTCATCCATGATATGCAAGAGTCTGATGACGACTTCCTGGTAACGGAAGCAGATTACTCGCTCACCCGGATCCACTACATCGGTGTATCGACCGCCGGGGTGCCCGTCAGGAACAGGCTCTATGGAAAGGAACTCGTGTCGATGTTCAAGATACCGAGGAATGAAAACTTGCCACCGGACGAGATCGTCCGGTCGCTCATCTCTGCACAATTTTCGGCCATCATCAACTCGTCGCTCGTCCAGGCGGGAACACGCATCACCGAAGTGACTATTAATTACACGAACATCGAGTCCATGGAGCCGACGCAACTCAAGATCGCTTTTTTTCCCATGGGGTTCTTGAAACAATACACTCTCGAAGTCTGCTTTCAAGGCAAGCGCGAGGAAATCGAAGGCTTCATGATCGCATGCCAACCGATGCTAGACAAGTACCTCCACGTGCAATTCCGCGGGAATTTGAAGGACTTCGAGCAGCTAGCAGATGTCCTCGCCACGTTCCCCGAAAAATTCGACTTGTTCGAGCAAATACCGGATGAATTTGTCCAGCCTTCCGATCACGTCGAGAAGACCGGGGCAGGAGTGAATGATGTACAAAACGACCACGAGAAAAAGGCTGACGGGAAAATATCCGATTTCGACATGAATGCCATCACGCTCAATTTTCAAGAGGACGAGACGGGGGACATGAAAGACAACCACGAGGAGGAGGGCGATGACGAGATCGACACGTGATAGGAAAGATAGGTATCCAAGACAAAAATAAAGGCAGTTCGTGCTGTCTTTTTCTTCACCGTGCTCTTTATTCGAAAAACGCGTTGTATAAATTCTGTCAATCGCTTATTTACCATGTTTTTTAAAATCGGGACAGTGCATCAGATCCCCATAAATAGGCCGCGGAAGCGCCGGACGACATGGCATCCATCGGTATCATCGAGAGAAGTGATAATATCCTCTGGAGTTCCTCCATCGAGATAACGCATTACTTGTTGCTGGTGAAATATGCCATCTCGTTTGCCCAGAACGTCCGGGACGGGCGGCTAGAGGAGATCGGTCACATCCCCTATCAGGGCGTGGATCGCCTCGAGAACCATGTCATGTTCGTGCGCACGAAATCGTTCTATGACAAGCAAGAAATCGTGCTACACTTCTGCGCGGATTATGTAGAGTCGGAGCTTCAAGACAAAGCATCAGCAATGCAGTTGCTCGATCTTTTTATCGACAAGCTCCTTGAACGTGTAAAAATCAATGGCAAGCTCATCGAAAAAATCGCGGAAAACCCGGCAGAATTCGAAAGCATCAGCGATGACATCTACCGGGAGGTCATGAACACGCAACAACTTATGGCCGAAGTCGAAACGGGATTCATGCTAGCCGAATCTGGCACCAGTGGAAAAACCATAAAACTCTTGTTTTCCGCGGTGGCAGTACAAGGCTTGCCTATCGCCTCGAATTTTTACGAGGACATTGTCTCGCACTTCCGCCTCACGGTTGATAACACAGAGGACGCACAATCCGTCCTCGAAAACTTGATTTCCGCTCAACTTTCGACGCTGTCATATGAATCCACTGTCCAAGGCACGTCATGCACGCACCTTAGCTTCAAGTTCACGGACTTCTTCTCGTTCACAGAGAGACGGTTGACGGTCAACTTTTTTCCGGTCAACGACACGGGTCGAAAGATCCTTTTACACGATGATTTCTCCTTCATCGTCATGAGCGAGGGGGATCCGGATCTTGCACACGTTTTTCAAGCGTCGATTTCCCCGCTCTTCGCTCAAACAGGTCTTTTCAAGGAGAAATTCTCAGGAGAGGTATCGAAGTATACTACCGTCAAAACCTTGCTTGAAAGCTTTCCCAAGACGCTGAGCGACCACTGAAACGCGACACCGGGGACGATCTTACGTCTCGGGAAAAAGTGGCCGAGTCGCCTTTTTTCGGGCAGATGTGGTCATAAAGAAGCACTTCGTCGCATGAATTCTGTGTTGACGAACATTTACCAAATCCCTGGCGTATCATCCCGATGATACCGAAATAGAAATTTTATCCGAACGTAATCCTTTTTTGTACCCGTGTAAATGTCATTTTGAGAATGCGTGCATGCGAACGAATTAAATATAAATTCTTATAATTGCTAAAATAGAACGGACGAGCGTACATGATCGCGAAGAAAGTCATCGAGGACCAGATATATGGCAGCATCATGAGCCTGTATCAGGACGAGAACGCGGTCGATTACGAGAAGGTAGGAAAGCTCATCGTAGAAGTTTGCACCGCGATCGAGGCACATTCAGCCGATGAACAAGATATCGATCCCCGCACGGTCGTCAAGAATGCATTGCTCTTGATCCTCGGATTACTCCACAGGGACGAGCCGATCGACAATTATGGCACCGAGTTCAAGAAATTGCCGGCAAAAAAAATACGAAAGTTCGTCAGCGATATGCAAGGTATCTTTTCCTAGGTCATTCCCTCAAATTCTTCGTTTTGGGAGCACGTGAGCCCAGCCGTCGAAACTTTAAATGGTAATGGGCATTAAAAGCAATCATCACGTGTTCGTTTTGCATTATGTGATGCTCGGAAGGCGAATATACCATGGTCAAAAAAGTAGCTATCGTGACCGGCGCGGGCCGGGGGATAGGACTCGGCATCGCCCTGAAGCTGGCAAGGGATCTCGATATGAACATCGTGATTGTCGATGTCGACGAGGCATCGATGGCCGATGCCGTGAAACAAGTTAAAGCGATTGGAAAAGACGCCATCGCAGTGAAATGCGACGTCTCTAAGACCGCGGACGTGCAAAATATGGTTGCCAAGGCGTTCGAATTCGGCGACGTCGACGTCATCGTGAACAACGCGGGCATCACCAAGGACGCGATGCTCCTGAAGATGACCGAGGCCGAGTATGACTTGGTCTTGAACATCAACTTGAAGGGCATCTTCCTCATATGCCAGGCGGTGTGCGGGAGGTGGGTCAGCGCTGCCAAGAAGATGGCGGAAGCAGCAGCGCCGGCACCCTCGGGACCGGACGCGAAAGAGGTGAAGATGGAACCGTCCTTCTACCCCAAGAAGCGCATCATCAACATCTCGTCAATCGTTGCCAAGGGAGGTAACATCGGCCAGGCGAATTATACCGCGTCCAAGGCAGGTGTCATCGCCTTGACCAAGACCATCGCCAAGGAGATGGCAAGGTACAACATCAACGCGAATTGTATCCAGCCCGGCTTCATCAAGACCCCCATGACAGACAAGATGCCCGAGAAGGTCATCGCCAAGTTCGTGGCAGAAATCCCGCTCCAGCGCATGGGACTTCCCGAGGACATCGCAGGTGCTGTGAAATTCTTGGCCTCGAATGACTCGGATTACGTCACCGGTATATCGATCGAGGTTGCCGGCGGATTAAACATGTGATTTATTCTATCATCCTTTTTTTACCACCTTTTCCATATACCCGTCATGCCCCGAGGCGGAGTGCTGGATACCGCGATCATCTGCGGGTCTATCGATAACGTGGAAAACGCGCAGCTCCAGCACGCGTTCGAACTCGCGGGGTTGCGCTGCGCGATGATGCTACCCGAGGAGGTCGCGATCGGGGTCTCGTTGAATCACGCATTTGAGCACGATAAAATCGACTTGGATGCGATCCCGGGCTTCATCGTGCGGGGTATTGGCATCACCACGCTCACGAAATCATTCTTCCGGCTCGATGTATTGTACTCCTTGGAACAACGCGGCAAGACATTGATCAACAGCGCTCGAGCGACGGAAATGGCTATGAACAAGACCTTGGCTTCCGTGACCATCGATTCGGCGGGCATTCCCACCCCGGCAACGGTCGTCACCGAGAACTTGAACCACGCGCTTGCAGCGTTCGATCGCCTCGGTGGCGACGTGGTCATCAAGCCGGTCTATGGCAGCCGGGGAACGGGCATGTTCCGGATCCAGGACAAGGGCGTGGCCGAGCACTTGTTAATCGAGTTATTTCGCAACGGATGTGCTTTTTACATTCAGCAATACCATCCTTGGTCGGCACCAGGTGGCATCGAAGCCAAGCATCCGTTCGACGTGCGCATCATCGTCATCGGTGACGAGATCGCTGGTTCCATGATGCGTGAAAGCCCGTCGGATGCACAATGGAAGACCAATGTCCACCAGGGAGCCATGCCGCGTCCATACTCGCCCGGAAACGAGGAGATCGAACTTGCTTTGAAGGCTGCAAAGTCATTGCGCCTCGAAATCGCCGGCGTGGACCTGTTACATTCCAGCCTCACCGGAAGCTGGATCGTGCTCGAGGCCAACTGTGCACCGGGCTGGACGGGACTCTCCAAGGCGAGCAACACCGACATCCCCGCCAGGATAGTCGATTATTACCGCCGTAAGCTCAAGTGTTAACTGATTGCGGTTCAATCACCTTCAAGGTAGATGCCATGGCAGAGAAAAAGCAAGAACTGCCCGAGGACTTGCAGAAGCAAGTTAAAGCGAATGTCTTGATGATGAAGGCTGCCGATGCATACGAGGTCGGGGAATACGACGAAGCAATTCATTTCTTGAAGGAAGCAGTGTCACTCGTTCCAGAGAATGCGAGCCTCTGGTTCGAGCTCGCCAAGGGATACCGGGAGATGGGTGATTACGACCGAGAAATAGACTGCTATAAGAGAATCATCGATGCGCGGGCCGACGACGGCCAGGTCTGGCTTAACATGGCACTTGCCTACCGTATCATGGGAAAGTTACCCGAGGAAATGTATTCTCTCATCATGGCCTCAGACAAGGGAACGGAAATCTCCGGCAGCGACGAGGAGAAGGCTGTTATAATCGACCGGTACAAGGAACTACTCGCGCAACACGTTCAGGGCCGGAATCCGTTCTCCCTGGAGGATCGCGTGCCCGTGTACAATCCCGACACTGACGAGGCCGCCGACCAAGCAACGTGCATGATTTGTTTCAAGAAGATCGACAAGAAAAAGCATGAGGGGCAGGTGCTCATGTGTCCGCATTGCAAGCGGGTCGGCCATTTCATCTGCATGGCCTCGTGGCTTCAGACTCCCTCAAACCAGATTTGCCCCGTCTGCCACGGCTTGCTCGATTTTTCGCTTGATAACTACGATATGAAAGAAGCGCTTGGTATCTCCAAGCAAAAGCAAAGAACACCGGAGGAATGAAGTAGAAGGTGCTATTGGGCATCAGTAGTGCTCTTGGGCATCTCTTGTTTCGTGGCTGGCACGCTAGTGGAAGCAAAGACATTCGAATGCTTCTGCGAGTATTTTTCGAAGATAGGTTCCCAGTTGATGGAGACGCACACGACGAGAATGGTAAGCACGATTGCAAGGAATAACCCTTCTTGGATGAGCGACGCGATGGTGATTGTCTCGGAACCCACGATATGAAAGACAGTAGCACACATGGCGATGATGAACGCGTATGTCGCCTTCCCCAGGCTACACGGTATCCATACCTTCTTCAAGGGGTACCGGGCAACACCAAGAGGAATGATGATGAGTTGATCAGGGAGCGGTGTCAAGCCGAAAAAATACACGAGCAGAGGAGCGAGGGAACGCCGCTCGGTGAGCAGACGGACGAAGTATTGCAGGTTCTTGACGCCTTTACTCTCGTGTAGAACTCGGGCCGCGCCCCGGCCAAGCGCGTAGACGACAAGCTCGCCCGTCCCTGCACCGAGACCGGCTATCAAGGCGAAGAGCCCGAGCAGTGGCCAGAACGTGTCTCCTGCCGGGATGGCTTTTGCAAAGATGTATATGGCCGGGATGCCAACGGGGATGTTGGTGGAATTGCCGACGGCCATGAACAAGAACGCCATGAGGAATATCCAGCCCAACTCGCTAGTGCCGAAATCGGTGAAGAATGAAACGAAATCGATGATGCCATTCTGGACCGGCTCCGAGTTGAGCAACAAGACGATGTATAAGGAGAGCAAACCGTAGATGATGGCAATCAACAGCGCTGCACGTTTTACCCCGGGACTCATCATTTTATTTTTGATTTCAACTGTTTTATAGCTTTCTCAAGGAATTTCGCGTCGGGGAGAAGGATCCCGTTGAACACCTTCAACACTGCTCGCGCGATGTCTACTTGTGGGAGGCTGACCAGCTCGTTCTCGTGTTCATGCAAGTATCGCTCGATCTTGCGCGAGACCGGGATTACTTCTTGCTGGCCTCTATTTTTTAGCAGCTTTTCCTTGAATGCGGGCTCGAGCCACCATTTGGTACCCTTCTTAGAACCGATGCTCTCCGCGACGTGCACGAAGCACGTCCCGACATGCTTTTTTAATATCGATAGCGGATCGACGTGGGCCTGGAAGTACCAGGGTCTCGAGAACAGCTGGACATCGAGGTAATTGAGGATCTGCGTGAAAGTCGCGGGTTCACCGCGATCAAGGAGGATGTTCCCGAGCAAGTTTACTATTTCCACTTCGACATCAGTGACGCCTTCATCTTGCTTCGCGACAGCGATTGCTTCCTTCCCTTCAGCTTTTAATCGGGGCGGTTTCACGAGATTCACGATGTAATCTCCCACGGCCGAATTGAATGGCCGCAGGGTATGAGCCGGACTTGCGCGTGGGGGAGCCTGGTATATAATTGACCTGAGTTCGAAACCAGCTTGCATTACCGCGCCAAGAATCGCTTTCCGGATCCGTATATCGAGGTTATGGTATGTAAAAGTGAGATACTTGCCGGGTTTCAAGACCGAGAAGGCGCGGGCGAAGAACGTGGCAAGCATGGAGCAATAACACGCGATGTCCTTGCCCCGACCTGGATCCACCAGGATCTCCTTGTCGAACAGCTCGCCAACGCGCGCGCCTTTGTCGAGCCAGATCGACCAGAGAGTCGACAATTCCAGGTAAGGTATGGAGCCCGCGTAGGGCGGGTCGGTGAAAATGTAATCGATCGAATCAGGGGGCACCAACTCGTCGAGCCTTGCGGCATCGTGTTGGATGATGCAAGTGCACGGTGCCGGAGTGCTTGCAAGCGCCTCGAATGACGGGACGATTCTTGTCGTTACCGGGATCTTCTTGTTCGCATCGCGTCGGGCCGCGATGAGCCCTTGCGGGCCAAGAACTGCCGACTCGAACTTTTCCCACACGTTGCTCTCCATGAAATGCCTTGGGAGCCAGTACGAGTTCGTTGCCCAGAAGCTCGAATACGGGCGCGATGGCCGGATCGGGGTCATTTTCGAACAGAGATGCACCATGGACGTGAAAGTGAATAAAAACTGTTCCTTGACCGCACGCTCCTCGCTCGTGACCTCGGGCAGGAGATCTATCTGGTTCCGAAGCAACGACAACGCAATCAAGTTCCGTTTCGTGAATAATTCGTCGAACCGGGAGACATCACGGCGTGCTTGATTGAATACAATGCCCGGAGGGATCTCGACGCTCGGATACCAACACGGGATCGCCATCGCGTTGATCTTGTCGAGAAGAACCAGGTCCTCGCTGTCGGGAAGCTTGTGGAGATTCTCGCGTTTTCTTGATCCCTTTTTGCCCTTCTTTCCGCTGCACGAGGAACACGAGTACCAGATCTTGAACGGATGGTGCACCTTCCAGTGCACGCAGACGGTTTCCGTCGTGTCGATCGACAAGCAAGTAGGACAGCGCGTCTTGTATAGATCCTGGATCTTGCGTGCGATCGCTTCCTTGATACGTGCGAATACAACGAGCAGTTCCCCAACGTCGATCCGGGTGATCGTGTTCCGCGTGATGTAAGTTGCAACGTGATTAAGGTCTGACGCCATTACTTTTCTGCCGAGGATCAAGCCCTGGGAAACGGTTGTCCCGGAGCCACAGAAAGGGTCGAGCACGATGTCTCCTGGAGCAGTAGATGCCTCGATATGCGCCCGTACCACGTTGATCGGCTTACGCGACCAATACTTGTGTTGCACGTGCATTGCATCGTGCGCTTCTGCGATGATCGGGAAATCGAGGGGTGCCATCGGCATCGGACCGCCATATTTGTAGATAATGCGACAAGTCACTATCGATAGAGTACCGTCGCTTTTATTTCCAGCAGTTCCCGACAGTAACGGGTTGAAAACCCGAGAATTATTGTTGAATCACAATGGGCATGATGGCACTCGTTACATTGAACATCTTCAAGCGTGATATCGAGGATATCTGGGAAAACTTGCAGTTAGCACTCGTATCAGATGCTTACATCGAGGCTCTCGCCACAGGTATTGTGTTCGAGACGTACGGCATGGATATACAAGGGGTAAGGTTCTCGCGATTCCGGATACTCGAGTGTGAGAAATCGAAGTGCTCCTTGTATTTATGATGAAAAAACTCGTGTTCTTGATTTCATTTTTTAAATGAGATACGCTGGCCTTCCAGATATGCTCAATTCCCCATAATCTTGCGCTGGAGCTCGTCAAGGGGGATTTTTCCTATGACCTTGTATTTCTTGGGGCTATTTTGGCCGATGTACTCGAGAAATCCGAGCTCGTGCAATCTCTGGAGGCCGCGGGAAATGAAGATGGTTTTCGAGCGATCCGAACTAGGAACTTCAAGGGCTTTTCGCACGTGTTTTGCCTCCACTACTGCACCCGCGTTGAATTTCTCGTTGATGGCGTGGGTCATTTGCACCAAGAAAGTTTCAAAAAAGCCTCCAACCATGTTTGAAGCCAGCACCCGTTCTACTCACTCGATGATAGTAACTTTGCACGGGGGATTTATTAACTTTCTGTTGTGAAAAGGCCGCGTGGGAGAACGCTATATGGTTCTTAATGTAACCTAGAGGCAAGGGGTACGTGCAATTCCCTTGAAGAGATCCCCACCCAACCTTGATTTCCCAATATTGTCAGTATGTTTATTGTTGATCGGGTCATCCAATATATAAGTTTTGTCTGAAACGTGCCGAATCCAGACCAGAACGGCCAAGGGACGTGAATTCATGTTTTCAAGAAGCGCCGAGCTTGCTTGATGGGATCTGGCGGGAAATCTGCCCAATTCGAATTTGACTTCTTCAGAAAAAGAATAAGAACAAGATTTTAGGAATTTAATGCTGGATCGGACGTTCAGATCCTTCGATGGTTATGTACCGGATCTTTTCATCAAACCACTCGTAGGTAAAGTCGAACGCCTTGGTGAGCCATGGTCGCCGCTTCATTTGGCTTGCATCAACGCCTGGTTTTGGTGCCGTGAACATCTCGACGTCGATGTAGAGCTCATGGTGACCGGGGGTAATTTTGGCAGGGAGCGAGAACCGGATGGGAATAACCGTGTCATGTTCAATTTTTTCGACATATGCAGTCCCTTCATCGATCCGCTTCATGTCGATCTTCGGATAGACGATCACGTGATAGTACGGGGCCTTGATGCCCGTGAGCCGAACCGCAAGCTCCACGACGCGATTTCCAGGGAGTTTATCGCCGTACCGTTCCTCGAAATCGTCGGTGATCGAAAATTCTTTCCCACGCTCCATCTCCTCCTTTTTCGTGCTCGTGATCCACTTATAATCAGGGGCACGTAGCCGAGGGTGGACGATCCTCAAGCAGAACTTTCCCCACGCGAAAATAGGTACCAGCAAAAACCGTACGACAGGGATGGATCCAACGACGGATCGCCAGAAACGACCATCATCCCGGTTGAAACCGCCGAGTAGAACCAGGAAGGTGAGATACAACATGACACCCCCTAGAACCATCATGATGGTGTAAATGATGCCCCCTGTATATTCACCAACATGATGTTCGAGGATTTGCTTGAATGGTACAAGAGTTTTGAAAGTGGCCAAAATCCCGGCGACGATTCCCGCCGAGATGACAGGTTTTGTTATATAACCTCGTGGCACGTGGATCCCGAGTACTTTTAACGATATCATTACAATCCAGATGCCAGGTATCACGAGACCAAATGCTTGAGATGCCAAGCAGCATATAAAGGAAACCGTGATGCCATAATTGACATCGACATCTACCCATGTGCCGGGACTCACTTCGGTTTTTATTTTGACAATTTTATCTATCAAATACACATTTTGTGGAACTAGGAGCCAAGTGAGGACAATCCCGGCAATCGCAACGCCCATTCCGATAAACCAAGGGACGATCGCCGTTTCCGGGCGCCCTATCCCTGCAAGGATATTATCATATCGACTCGCGAAAGAGCCAAAGGCATAGGACGGGATGAGGAATGCCATTATCAACAACCCGATGACCGTGTATCTCGTGCCGTAAAAGATGCCGAGCATTTCCTCACCGAATATAAGAAAAAACGTGATTACTGCGATGCTCATCATCACCGGGAATTTCACCGACGCGAGGAAGTAGTTTTCCATCAATTTCTTGTTTTTCAAGGCAAAAGCTTGTGATATCGCGGGCTGGATCCCCGCGACGATGCCGAAGACATTGATCAAGATGTTGGAGAACGTGCTAACGACGTGCAGGGACTGTACCTCTTGATCCGTCAAAATGCCCAAGTTGGCGCCAATTGTTATCAAGAGTGTTGTCGTGAGCAGCGAAAAGCAGAGATTTGCGAGGGAGTATAGAAAGTTGAAGGAAAACATCTTCCGGAACAGCTTGTATTCGTGACGCCATGAAAAGAGATCCCGAACGGGAAAATCGGAGATCTTCTTCACGTAATAAGTGGACCAGACGAGCATCGCAAGTTCACCGATCGTCCAGGCAATCAGGGGGCCGATGATGCCCAGGAACGGCAATAACAAGGCCGCCATGAGGTACATCGCGCCATACGGAACACCCCAAGAAATGGCATACAGATCATAGCGCTGGTAGGCTGTAAGATACGTGTCACTATTGGTCTTGAGCCGGTCGATCGCGACGAGGAAAATCAAGATGAAATATGCTTGGATCTCGACCGGATTGCCACTGAGCAGCTTTGAATAGAACATCAGAACGGCTATGCCGATGATCGGTACTCCGAACAACAAGAAATTGTACTTGCACGCGGAGATGCCATACTTGCGTGCCTCGGTCATGTCTCGCTCGAGATATTCGGCGATAAATTTTGCTCCCGCCCCCGTGAATCCGAGCAGCGCGAACACTTTCAGCATGTACTGGAACGTGCTGACAACTGCGAGAACCGATGCCTGGTATGGATCCAAACGTGCCTCAGAAATGGTGTAAATAGTGAAGAAGATGGAGCCAAGGATGTCGACCATCGTGTAGATGACCCCTCCGGTGACCACGCGCTTGGTCGACGCCGTTTTCATGACGGTCGATAGCGATTCCTTGCCGCCTTGCGGGCTCGCTATGTTGGTCTCGCTCATGATAGATCCTCCCTCGTGCTCAACCTTCAAAAAACCTACAAAAATCCGGCGCGGGATGCATGGATCAACGAGGTGAAAATTGGATGACCGAGGACACGATCATTACCAAGGATGAGGGCCGCGTTCGCACGATATACTTGAGCCGGCCAGATAGGGCCAATTCGCTGACGCCCGGCATGCTTGAATCCCTAGAGCGAGCATTGAAGGCTGCTCAAGACGACGACAAGGTGCGCGTGGTCGTCATCACCGGCACGGGTGATAACTTCACGACGGGCATGGACATCAACGCGCTCAAGGAGTATCCCATCGAGGACAATCCGAGGATTGCCGCCCGGATGGAGCGGCTTGGAGCAGAGACGGGCCGGATCCTATTACAAGGCAAGCCGTCGATCTGCGCCGTGAACGGCCGGGCGATGGGCATGGGCGTCGTGTACACCCTGGCGTGCGATTTGCGGTACGCGGTCGATTCGGCCACGTTTAAATTACCCGAGATCGACGCGTCCATCATCACCGCGGCCAATTGTATGACCCTGCTCGTGCAACAAGTCGGGCTCGCTCGTGCAAAGGAAATGATTCTCACGGGGCGGTCATATGCAGCGGCGGAGTTTCACGCTATGGGACTGGTAAACGAGATCTTTCCCAAAGAAAAGTTCAGGGATGGAGTCATGCAGGCAGCCAAGATTCTCTCTAGAAAGAACCAGGACGTGCTGCGGTTCACGAAGTACTGCTTGAACAACCTGGCTTACGCGGATTCATTCGAAGCCGCATCGAACCTCGAGGAGGCATCCTTTCTCTCGACGTTCCAGAAGGATAAAGACGCGTGGATGGAAGCCATGAAAAAAAAAGCCTTGCATTGAAATCGCGTGGTAGGTTAACCTTAACACTAGCACGATTGCCATCTCTACTCTCACGGCTTTATATGGACGCGCGGGCTCATACTCTTCGGATTGAACTATAGTCATGGGGCGTATCATGCCGTTCGCAAGCCTGGCTCTCGGTTTCAAGCTCGTCTGGCGGAACAAGCGCCGCTTCGTCGTCGTCATGAGCGGCTTGATCCTCGCCATCAGCGTCATCGGGGCACTGTTCCTAGTTGCCAGCAACCAGAGCCACGAGATGGGTGTTTCATACTTGTACATGTTTCGCCGACCGATAGCCTTGAACCAACCTTCCAGCACCTTGAACATGACCGAGTATGAAAAACTAGATAGCTTAATACTGGAGGCGGATGCGCTCGGGACGAACGTCGTGGATGAGGTGTTCCACGAGCTCCGCGTCACCTCGTTAAGTCCCACGAGTTTCACGACCGCGTATTTTTTCACGAAGAACCAGACCGTTGACTGGCCAACCCTCGTGTTCAACTCGACCGCATTCGAAGATCTTGAATTCGAAGTACGAGACGAGTTTGACAGTTTCAGCCAATCCAATCCAGGGCAGCGGCTGCTAGGTCGCCTTCCCGCTGCGGTAAAGGAGATCATGGTCTCT
>Ga0172365_10001042_pt1 | contig 19646 bp, 14 predicted proteins | sample LakKivSesite48cm_FD_114535 | JGI IMG/M metagenome (GOLD analysis project Ga0172365, IMG submission 114535) | Sediment microbial communities from Lake Kivu, Rwanda - Sediment site 48cm | ecosystem: Environmental > Aquatic > Freshwater > Lake > Sediment | place: Rwanda: Western Province, Lake... | reverse complement strand
GGCGATGGAGTCATCCTTATTCTTCCCTCACAGAAAGCTGATATCCGGATGCGTATTTTTAACTCAGACGGAAGCGAAGCGGAAATGTGCGGCAATGGTATCCGGTGTCTGGCCAAGTATGTCTATGAAAGAGGGATGGTTTCTGGCCAAGTGTTTACGGTAGAGACTGCAGCCGGAATCATGGTACCGGAGATAATTCTGGATGGAGGGAAAGTAAAATCGATCCGGGTCGATATGGGGCAACCACATCTGGTTGGAACTGAAATACCAGTGGATATTCATAAAGAAAAGGTCATTCATGAACCAATAGAGGTGGAGGGAAAGATCTTCCATTTCACTGCGGTGTCGATGGGGAATCCCCACGCAGTGATATTTGAGATTCCTGATCATTGGCAAGCTTACGGTGAAGCTATTGAGAAACACTCGCTTTTCCCAAGAAAAACCAACGTGGAGTTTGTTCGATTGTGTTCCCGGTACGAAGCTGAGGTGAAGGTATGGGAACGAGGTGCGGGACCAACGCTGGCCTGTGGCACCGGTGCTTGTGCGGTCCTGGTGGCAGGCGTCCTCAACGAAAGGCTTGATCGGAAAGCTCATATCCATCTTCCCGGCGGCACCTTAACCATCGAGTGGTCAAAAAACGATAATCACCTGTACATGGAAGGACCGGCTCAAGAAGTGTTCAGCGCTGATCTGTCAGAGGAGGTTATTCAACAATGGAAGTTGCAACTCGCATAAAAAATCTCCCACCCTATCTTTTTGCCGAGATCGAAAAAAAGGTTGAGTCCATTCGAAATCAGGGGAAAGAAGTGATCGATTTAGGAATCGGTGATCCTGATCTTCCCACACCGGATTTTATCATCGAGCGTTTATACAATGAAGCCAAACGGCCCGAAAATCACCGGTATCCATCCTATCGCGGTTTAGCTGCCTTTCGCAAAGCGGTGACGGCCTGGTATGAAAAACGGTTCGGGATTCGGTTTGACCCCGACCGGGAAGTTGTTTCCCTCATTGGTTCAAAAGAAGGGATTGCCCATTTTGCCTGGTGTTTGGTCGATCCAGGCGATATCGTGTTGGCCAGTGACCCCGGATACCCGGTCTATAAAATCAGTACCATGCTGGCGGGAGGAATCCCTCTGGAATTGCCGCTTTTAAAAAAGAATCAGTTTCTTCCCGATTTCAGCATGTTCCCGGAGAGTGTGCTGGCTCGAACCAAGCTGGTTTATATCAACTACCCTAATAACCCGACGGCAGCCACGGTGGATCGTGAATTTTTCCGAGATGTTGTAAAACTGGCATACACCTATGATTTTGCTATTGCCCACGATTTAGCCTATTCGGAAGTGAGTTACGATGGCTATCAGGCTCCATCGATATTTGAGGTGGATGGCGCCCGTGAGGTGGCGATCGAGTTTCATTCATTATCCAAAACGTTTAACATGACTGGATGGAGAGTCGGTTTTGCAGTTGGAAATCAGAAACTGATTGAGGCTTTAGGTCGAGTAAAAACCAATATCGATTCGGGAATTTTTAACGCCATTCAGTGGGCGGGGGTGGAAGCGCTGGGGCGTACCCAAGAAGTGCTCGATTGGATTCTCCCCATTTATACCCGGCGAAGAAATCTGGTGGTCGATGCCCTTCAATCCTGTGGTTTCAATTGTGAACGGCCACGAGCCAGCTTTTATATTTGGGTTTCGGTTCCGCAAGGTCATACTTCGATGAGCTTTGCTGAGCTTCTCCTTGAACAAGCTGGAGTGGTGGTCACTCCCGGAATCGGTTTTGGAAAATACGGTGAAGGCTATATTCGTATATCAATTACCAGCCCGGAAGAAATTCTGGCAAAAGCCATGGATAAAATCAAGAAGGCGTTGTGAGGGGGCAGGCAGAGATGAAAATCGTTGTCCAAAAATTTGGTGGTACCTCAGTTCATACTCCAGAGTTACGAGAAAAAGCTGCCTTGAAACTGAAAGAAGCCTATGATGAAGGCTTTGCACCAGTAGCAGTGGTCTCGGCCATGGGACGAGCAGGAGCACCCTATGCGACTGACACTTTGATTTCTTTGGCAAAAGCGGAATATGAACACCTGGATCCCCGAAACTTGGATTTACTGATGTCCACCGGCGAAATTATCTCCACTGTGGTCATGACCCAGACGTTGCGGAAGTTGGGATTGAAAGCGGTTGCCCTCACTGGCTGGCAAGCTGGTATTCTCACTGACAATCACTTTGGTGATGCCACTATCAAGCGGGTAGAATCACAAAAGATTATTCAGTATTTAGAGCAGGGGTATGTGGTCGTGGTGGCTGGTTTTCAGGGAACCACCGAAGATGGAGAAATCACTACGCTGGGACGAGGTGGAAGTGATACCTCAGCAGTTATTTTGGGGGTCGCTTTGGAAGCTGATTATGTGGATATCTTTACCGACGTGATTGGAGTGATGACTGCCGACCCACGCATCGTTCCCGAAGCACATATATTAGAGGGACTCACTTACACCGAAGCAGCGGAAATCATCCAGCAGGGAGCAAAAGTCATCCACGATAAAGCGATGAATATTGCCCGGGAATACCGGGTCCCGCTTCGAGTGCGAAGCTTGAATGATGAGGGGAAAGGAACGCTTATTTGTGATATTCGATCAATGTCGAAAGAGGGATTACGATTATTTTCCCAGGACAAGCCGGTTTATAGTATTGCTTTCCGTAAGGGGTTGGCACAATTCCGGGTGAAACTCAATGGTGAAAAAGAAAATAAATTGAAAATGTTCCAGCTTTTAGCCAATAAAGGAATCAGCATCGACCTCATCAATCTTTTCCCTGAAACGGTCGCTTTTGTGGTTGAAGAAGGAAAAGCGCCAAAAGTCAAAGAGATATTGGAACAGGAAGGTTTTCAACTCGAACTCAGTTATCCCTGTGCCAAGATTTCGTTGGTTGGTTCGGGAATGGCTGACCGGCCAGGTGTCGTCGCTGACATGGTCGAAGCCCTCCGCGACGCCGAAGTGGAAATCCTCCAGACCAGTGACTCCCATGTCACCATTTCCTGTTTGGTGCATGCTGCCGACATGGAAAAAGCCATTCAGGTCCTTCACCGGAAATTCCAGCTGGAGGATATTTGTTGATAAAAATAGTAATCAGTAAACTGTGAATAGTGAATAGCAAAAGGTGAATAGATGTCCATGCCTGGTGAAAAACCTTTGTACTAGTAGAGGATGAAAATGAATCCTTTTTCCAAACGACGATGACGACATGCCATGGCATGTCGCTACACTATTTTATGTTTATCTATTCATTCCCCCTTCGAGAGGAGTGTGCCTTTTCATTTTTTAACTATTCACTACTCACCGTATTTAAGCTATTTTCATAATAGTAAAAAGTTTGAAAATTGATTAATATGTATATAGTTTGAAACTGCCTGGCAGGGAGGTCGATTATGGATACTGATCTCGGTCAAATGTTGACCGCCGTTGTGACCCCTTTTGATTCGAATTTGAAAGTGAATTATGGTGAATTTCGTAAGCTCGTGAAGCATCTGGTCGATGAGGGATCGGATGGGATTGTCGTTTCGGGCACAACTGGAGAATCACCGACGTTGACCAGTCAGGAGAAACTCCGTTTATTTGAAGAAGCTCTCGACCAGGTTGGTGATCGGGCAAAAATTATTGCTGGAACCTGTAGTTACAGTACGCGAGAATCGATGGAACTTTCCCGTGAAGCTGAAAAAATTGGTGTGCATGGTATTTTAGCAGTCGCTCCTTACTACAATAAACCTCCTCAAGAAGGACTTTACCAACATTTTCGGTCGATCGCCGAAGCAATTTCCATTCCGGTTATGCTCTATAATATTCCTTCACGGACGGGAATCAATATCGAACCGGAAACTGTCGCCAGATTAGCTGAGATTCCCAATATCTGCGCTCTCAAAGAAGCAGCGGGAAGTGCCGATCAGCTGTCAGTGCTCCATTCTCTTCTCCCCAATGATTTTGCTCTTTACAGCGGCGATGATAACATGACCTTCGTCACCCTGGCTTTAGGGGGGAAAGGAGTGGTGAGCGTGGCGTCTCATGTCGCTGCTCGGGAGATAAAAAAAATGATCGAACTCTTCAAGCAGGGAAAAATCGATGACTCCCGAACCCTCCATCTCCGGTTATACCCACTCTTTAAGATTATTTTCATTTCCACTAATCCTATACCGATAAAAGCTGCTTTGAACCTTTTAGGCTGGTCAGTTGGAAGCGTTCGTCCTCCTCTCTGTGCTTTGGAAAAAGAAAAAGAAGAAAAATTAAAAAAAATCTTGTATAATTTTGGCTTATTGGGTTGAATTTTATAACTTGATTATGTCATAATACTCTCGAATTTTTACCATTTGAATAGTGGATAAGCGATGACTGAGAAGTGAATCAGAAATTTTCCAGCGAGGAAGCGCATAGTGGAAGGCTTCTAAAATGTTCTGACTAAACGAGAACTCAGGAGCTGACCCCGAAGAAAAGGTATCCGCCTAAGTAGGGGAATCCGGATAATCCGTTATCGAAATGAGTGGAGCAGGGTGGCACCGTGTACCAGATGGTTCACCCCTGTCGTTCTATTCGAGAAAAACCTCGTCTATGGACGGGGTTTTTTTATTTGGATTATTTAATAAACCTGGTAGCATGGAATAATTGGGCATTAACCCCCTCATCCTTTCCTTCTTCCATCAAGGGAGAAGGGTGGTGGGAAAAGATCAAGTTGAGGGAGTTTCCAGGATAGACTGCCATGCCGTGGAACGGCACCATATGACAATGAAAACTGCGACGCAATAGATTTTTATGGCGGGTATCGACACCATCCGTCATTCCCGAATGTATTAATCGGGAATCTAAGTCTTTTTTACTTTACTTTAGACCCCTGATAGAAACATTCAGGGGTGACGAATGAAAGGACCCCTGATAGAAACATTCAGGGGTGACGAAAGTATATGAAACGTATGTTTCATAGATCGAATCCCTTTATCCAAAGGGAGAGTTTGTAGAAGGGCGGTGATTTAGCATCTTTAAACTTTTAACATTTTACCTTTCACTGTATTTCCTGGATAAACCGCCATGCTGCTACGCAGCACCATATGATAATGAAAATACTCCCCTCACCCTGACCCTATCCCGACAGTCTACGAAGTAAGATGGAAAAAATTTAGATGAAAAAAGATACGATTGGGAAAGGCGCCCAATCGTGGGCAAGGGAAAATTTCCATAATTATTGAATGTTTTATGATTGATCCCTTCTCCCTTGATGGGAGAAGGTGAGGATGAGGGTGATTATTTTTAAACTACTCACTATTCACGACTCACTACTCACTGTATTTACAGGATAGTTCTTCAAAATCAGATGAATATAAAAAAGGAGAAATGAGAAATGATCAGGGTGGGCATTGCGGGTGCGACGGGTTATACCGGTCTGGAGTTATTACGAATTTGTGCCCATCACCCGGAAGTGGAGGTTATCTGGGCGACCAGCGATAGTTATTCCGGGGTGGAGCTCAATCACTATTGCCCGGCATGGCAGGGTCGAAACTGTATGATTTTTGTAAAACCCGATATGGAAAAAATGGCTCACCAGGTTGACGTGATATTTTTAGGGCTTCCTCACGGAGTTTCGATGGATTATGTTCCGACTATTCTTCCTCATGCCAAAATCGTCGACTTAGGGGCGGACTTCCGAATAAAAAATATTGGGGTGTATGAAAAGGCCTACGGATTACAGCATAAAATTCCCTCAATAGTAGCCGAAGCCGTCTACGGGATTCCGGAAATCTACCGGAACGAAATACAACGTGCCCGGATCGTTGCCAATCCGGGGTGTTTCCCTACTTCAATCATTATTCCTCTCTATCCATTGTTAAAGGAAAGAGCGATTCACCCAGAGGTGATCGCCGACAGTAAATCGGGAGTCACTGGTGCCGGTAAAAAACTCAGTGAAGCCACCCATTTTTGTGAAGTCGATGAAAATTTTAAAGCCTATAAAATTGGGGAACATCGCCATCACCCCGAAATCCAGGAACAGCTTTCATTTGCATTTGGGGATCAGGTCGATCTGGTTTTTACTCCTCATCTCCTTCCATTAAGGCGAGGAATACTCAGCACGATTTATGTACAGGCTGACAAATCATTTTCAGAATCGGATGGTTTCGCTCTCTGGCAGAAGTATTATGAAAGAGAACCCTGGGTACGGATTTACCCGGCTGGAACCTTTCCGGAGTTGAAATGGGTATTAGGTTCAAACTACTGTGATATTGGTATGAAGAAAGTTGATGATCGGCATTTAATCATCGTATCCGCCATCGATAATCTTACCAAGGGCGCCTCGGGACAGGCAATACAGAATATGAATATCATGTTTGGGATTGATGAACGGGTGGGATTGCCGGATTCGGTACTTTATCCATAAGGAGGGAATGAGATGGAAAATGAATTTATTCAGCTTGAAGGTGGGTTGGATACGGTTGAAGGTTTTTTTACGCTTGGGGTACATTGTGGAATAAAAAAGGTGAATAATGATCTGGCGATCATCTTTGCCGATACTCCGGCAGCGGCAGCGGCGGTATTCACCACCAACCGGGTTTGTGCGGCACCGGTTGAAGTCACGCGGCAAAATCTGAAAAAAAATGGTCACTTTCAATTAGTGGTTATCAATAGTGGTGTTGCCAATGCCTGTACTGGACAAAGAGGGCTTGAAGACGCCATTACCATGTCCGAAATTGCCGCTCGAGAATTTGGTCTTTCTGATCCATCCTTGGTGGCGGTTGCGTCCACGGGAGTAATCGGTGATTTTCTTCCTCTCGATAAAATTGAATTTGGCATAAAGAAAGTCAAAGAATTCTATCCCCAAACCCATTCCAGTCGCGAAACCGCCCGGGCAATTATGACCACTGATACCTTTATGAAAGAGCGAGCAATCTCTTTTCAACTCTACGGTCAGGAAGTCCATTTGGCGGGAATAGCCAAAGGTTCGGGAATGATCCGACCCAATATGGCGACCATGTTAGGTTTTCTTCTGACCGATGCCGCTGTTTATCCTGACAGTTTACAAAAGGCTTTGAAAACTGCAGTAGATGTAAGTTTCAACCGGGTGACGGTTGACGGTGACACCAGCACCAATGATATGGTTTTGCTGATGGCCAATGGAAAGTGTGGGAAAACTCGAATTGATGAAAACCATCCCGATTTTCCCCGCTTTCAGGCAGCGCTCACCTTTGTCTGTCAAGAACTCGCTAAGGATATTGCCCGGGATGGAGAAGGAGCAACCAAGTTTATCAATATCATGGTGCGAGGAGCTCAAAGTGAAAACGATGCCCGTACTATCGCCTTCACGGTGGCGGAATCGCCATTAGTAAAAACCGCTTTTTTTGGACAGGATCCCAATTGGGGGCGGATCATGGCAGCTATTGGGCGGAGTGGTATCGCAGTTATTCCTGATAAAATATACATTTCAATCAATGACAACCCTTTTGTTGAAGATGGAATGGGAACGAAAAAAATGACCCGGAATGAACTGCAATCGGTCATCCAGAACAAGGATCTGGAAATAGTCATTGAACTCAATCAGGGGAATGCCGAATTTAACGTCTGGACTTGTGATCTCTCGTTTGACTATGTCAAGATTAACAGCCATTATAGCTAAGATTAGGTAAGTATCTCACTGATAGAGAATATATCAAGTTACTGTTCACTCGTTACTGTATTTACTGGATATGGAGGGTAATAATGAAAATCGTCCTGAAATTCAGCGGGAAAAACATTGATCCGGATAAGGATTGCTTTCTCGAACCAGTTGCCGAGCTCTGGAAAAAAGGAGCCAAAATTGCATTGGTTCACGGCGGTGGGCCGCAGATTACCGGGTTCATGGAAAAGATGGGAAGAAAACCGGTTTTCGTCGAAGGGCTTCGGGTGACCGATGAAGAGGATATAGCGATCACCGAGATGGTTTTAAGCGGTTTTCTGAATAAAACCTTAGTGGGCATGCTTCATCGTTATGGAGTGGCTGCCTGCGGGATCAGTGGGCGGGATGCCAGTCTGTTCCTTGCCCAAAAACATTTGGTTAAGAAAGACGGACAAGAGATAGATATTGGTCGGGTGGGAGACATCCGTCAGGTGAATTCACGATTAGTAGAAACCTTGTGGAACAGCGACGTTTTACCGGTCATTTCACCGATATCAACCGACGATCAGGGAATGAGCCTGAACGTCAATGCCGATTGGGCTGCATCTCGATTGGCGGTAAGCTTGCAGACCGACAAACTCCTTCTCTTTACCGATGTTCCTGGAGTACTCGCCGATCCTGCTGATCCTACCAGCTTGATAGAAAATTTACGGGTAGTGGATATCCAAATCCTCATCCAGCAGGGAATTGTATCCGGTGGCATGATACCCAAGCTACAGATGATCCAGGATGTGCTCAACGGTGGGGTTGGAGAGGTTTTTATCGCCGGTGGGAGTTCCCTGAGGTTGCTTGGACAATTATTGGAGGGGAAGTCTATACCAGGAACAAGAGTCATCATATAAAGAAGGTGAGCCATGAATAGCGATCAAGTGATTCAAATGGAAAATAATTCCATGCTATCGACCTATGCCCGGCTTCCGCTGGTGGTGGAGAGCGGGAAAGGGTGCATGGTCTATGATCCAGAAGGAAGAGCGTATCTCGATTTTGTAGCCGGTATAGCAGTAAACCTCTTGGGATATGGGTATCAACCATTGGTAGATGCCATATCCGAGCAGGCACAGCGACTCATCCACGCCTCGAATCTTTACTACACCATTCCCCAGGCGGAACTCGCCCAAAAATTAACTTCTATCTCGGGTTTTATTCGAGTTTTTTTCAACAATAGCGGTGCCGAGGCCAACGAAGTAGCGCTGAAGATGGCACGTTTTTATGGACGGAGAAAATATGGAAAAAGATTTAAATTCATTTCTTTATTACGATCGTTTCATGGTCGGACTTTTTTGACCCTAACCACCACTGCCCAGGAGAAATTCCACCACGATCTCGAACCCATGGTGGGTGGGGTTGTCTATGCTGACTTGAATCACATCGATAGTGTTCTCAAGGTGATAGACGATGAGGTGTGTGCAATCATCCTCGAGCCGATACAGGGAGAAGGGGGGGTGTATCCCAGCGAACCATCTTTTCTCCGGGAAGTGCGTTCACTGTGCGACCAGCGTGATATCATTTTGATATTCGATGAAGTACAATGTGGAATGGGACGAACCGGAAAATTTTTTGCCTATGAGATCTATGAGGTGAAACCCGATATCGTCACCTTAGCTAAGGGGTTGGGGGGTGGGCTTCCTATCGGGGCGGTTTTAGTAAATGATAAAATCGTTTCCATGACCCGTAAGGGTGACCAGGGGAGTACCTTTGGCGGGAATCCAGTCTGTGCCCGGGCAGCAATGGTGGTGGTGAACACTATCAATCGTCCGGAATTTCTCCAGGATGTCGCTGAGAAGGGACAATATCTCCATCAGCAGTTGCTCCAACTCCAGAAGGTGTTTTCTGCTTTGATTCAAGAAGTACGGGGCATCGGCTTGATGTGGGGTCTTGAAATCCCGGAGAAAGCGAAAATCGTGGTCGAAATGATGATGAAAAAAGGGATTTTGGTGAATGCCGCCAACGATAACGTGGTCAGACTGCTTCCACCCCTGATAGTAAATAAAAGGGAAATTGATCAGCTGATCGATGGTTTACGGGAGGTTTTATCGAGTTTATAATTCATTTTTTAACATGAAGGCTTTTTAAGTTTATCAACTTCTGCTCACTATTCACGACTCACTACTCACTGTTTTTTATTAGGTAGTGCTGCCGAATGAGATTGAGGAGGATATAGAAATGAATAATCGGAAGAAGATCGTTCTTGCCTATTCTGGAGGTCTTGATACATCGGTCGCCATTCGTTGGCTACAGGAAAAATATGATGCCGATGTCTATGCCGTGACACTGGACCTCGGTCAGGGAAAAGATCTGGAAGGAGTTCAAAAAAAAGCCTTGAGTATTGGCGCAAAAGAGGCGTTTGTGTTCGATGTGCGGGAAGAATTCCTGAGTGATTATGTTCTTCCCGCTTTGTGGGCCGGCGCGGTCTATGAAAAAAGGTACCCGTTGTCAACCGCTCTCTCACGGCCTCTCATTGCGAAACATTTAGTAAAAGTTGCCGAAGAAAAGGGAGCAACCATTGTTGCCCATGGTTGTACTGGAAAAGGGAACGACCAGGTTCGTATCGAGGTGTCAGTGGCAGCACTCAATCCTGAGCTGCAGGTGATCGCACCTGCCCGGATTTGGGGTTGGTCGCGAGAAGAAGAAATCGAGTGGGCGCATGCCAATGGAATTCCAGTGCCGGTTACAGTAGACAGCCCATACAGTGTCGATGTCAATATATGGGGTCGCAGCATCGAATGTGGCGTTTTGGAGGATCCCTGGGTTGAGCCACCCGAGGATATCTATCAATGGACGCAATCGCCGGAAAAAGCTCCGGATGAACCGGCTTCGATCGAAATCGGTTTCGAAAAAGGCCTTCCCAAGTTACTGAAGGGACAATTCTACTCGTTAGTCAATTTAGTAGAAGAATTAAACACCATTGGTGGTACCAATGGTTTCGGACGAGTCGATCACGTCGAAAACCGCCTGGTAGGAATCAAGTCACGTGAAATTTATGAATGTCCGGGAGCTTTTCTCCTTCTCGAAGCTTATAAGGATTTAGAAAATTTGGTCATGCCCCGGGAAGTGTCACATTTTAAGCCCGTATTGGAAGAAAAATATTCCTACATGGTTTACGAGGGTCTCTGGTTCTCGCCATTGCGGGAAGCGCTGGACGCTTTTATGGCGAAAATCGCGGAACGGGTCAGCGGCACCGTGCGGATCAAGCTCTACAAAGGCGCCATGCAGATCACCGGAAGAAAGTCTGAAAATTCGCTGTATGATTATGCTCTGGCAACGTATGACAAAGGTGACCGGTTTGATCACACCGCCAGCGAGGGTTTCATCAAGCTCTGGGGTCTGCCCACCAAAATTGACGCCATCGCCCGAAGAAAAACCGGGAAGTGAAAATTATCATTCTTTTCGGTTCATGTCATTCAGTTAATAAAACTGAAAAATAAATCCCCCTTTAGCCAAAGGGGGGAGGTTATGCGGAATTCATTTTATCTTTATAAAATTATTTCATTCATTGATACACAATATTATTTTTTTTACAATTCCAATTTATGAATCAAAGATGGTGATGAACGTGCGTTTGTGGGGAAGCCGAATGGAGAAAGATCTGGATCAGGATGTTGCTGCTTTTTCAACCTCTATCCAGGATGATCGACAACTCTATCGGTATGACATTTGGGGAAGTCTTGCCCATAGTTGGATGTTAGAAAAGATCGGCATTCTGACTTCCCAGGAAGCGGAAATGATCAGACAAGGGCTCAAAGAAATGCTGCAAGATATGGAGCAAAATCGGCTTGATTTGGCCTCGTATGAGGATATTCACAGTGCGGTGGAGATCTATTTGAAACAGAGAATTGGCGAAGTGGCGGGAAAGTTGCATACCGCCCGAAGCCGCAACGATCAGATCGTCCTCGATGAGCGGCTATATTTAAGAGAGAAAACTATCACTTTGATCCGGGGGATCAATGCCATTCAGCAGAATCTATTGGATTTAGCTAAAGCCAATCCATCACTTGTCATGCCGGGTTACACCCACCTGCAACCAGCTCAGCCAGTTCTTTTTGCCCATCATTGTTTGGCCTATTTTTTCATGTTTCAACGAGATGCTGAACGATTGCGGGACGCACTCACCCGGGTGAATGTACTTCCCCTGGGAGCGGGAGCACTGGCAGGGACGTCTATCCCGATCGATCGACAGTATGTGGCTTCATTGCTGGCTTTTCCAATGGTTCAGGAGAATAGCATGGATACCGTAGCCGACCGTGACTTTCTATTGGAGGTTCTCAATGCGTTGTCGATTGCCTTTCTGCATTTGAGCCGTATTGGGGAGGAGTTGGTTCTCTGGAGTTCCTCAGCCTTTCAATTTGTCATCATCGATGATGCCTTTACCACCGGTTCGAGTATCATGCCCCAAAAGAAAAACCCCGACGTTGCCGAGCTCATTCGCGGGAAAACCGGTGAAGTGATTTCTTCCTGGGTGAGTCTGGCCATGACTCTGAAGGGGTTGCCGCTTACCTACAATCGAGATTTACAGCAGGATAAACCGCCTCTTTTCCGGGCGGTTGCCGAGTGTGAGTCCACTTTTTACATTGCTGCCCGACTGATTGCCAATATTCGACCTAATTCTGAAAAAATAGAAAACACTCTCAAGTCAGGTTTTCTGACTGCGACCGACCTCTGTGAGTATTTGGTGGTGAAGGGAATGCCCTTCCGCAAAGCGCATGCAATTGTCGGGTCTATCGTCCGTAATCTTTCAGCCAAGGGGAAAACCTTCCGCGATCTGACATTTTCTGAGCTCAAGCAATACAGTGATTTGATCGAGGAAGACGTTTTTGAAGTTCTGGACGAAAAACAATCAGTTACCCGCAAACGCTCTATGGGAAGCACTTCTCCCGAGGAAGTTGAAAAACAAATGAAAAAAGCCGATACACTCTTGAAAGGTTGGGAAGTGTATAATTTTGATTTAGAAAAAGTTTGGAACGAGAGCTTTATGAGATTAGTGGAGTTAAAGGAATGAAAGACGGTATGTTTGAGAGGAGTGAATCACAATATGCCCTTAACCAGGGATGATGTTTTAAAGCAGGCAAAAGAAATGGGGATTCAGTTTGTCCGGCTCCAATTCGTGGACGTGTTGGGTATCCCTAAAAACGTTGAAATACCAGCTAAACGGTTATCTCAAGCCCTTGGAGATGGAGTAAATTTTGATGGGTCATCAATTGAAGGTTTTGTCAGGATAGAAGAGTCGGATATGAAGCTCATTCCTGATCTTGAAACCTTTATGTGTTGCCCCTGGGAAAAAAATGACCGGGTAGCACGAATCATCTGTGATGTGAAAAAAGCTGATGGGAGTATATTTGAAGGCTGTGTACGCACCAATCTCAAACGGATTCTTTCTGATATCAAACAAAAGGGGTTTGAAATCAATATCGGAACCGAAGCAGAATTTTTCATGTTTAAGTGGGATGACAAAGGGAAACCATATACGAGTGATAAAGGGAGTTATTTTGATCTTCTTCCTCTGGACCACGAAGAACAACTGCGGCGGGATATGGTGATTGCCCTGGAAGAACTGAATTTCAACATTGAAGCTTCCCATCATGAAGTGGCTCCCGGTCAGCATGAGATCGATTTTCAATATGGGAGTGCTTTGAAAATAGCCGATAATCTGATCACGCTTAAATTAGGGGTGAAAACGCTGGCTATCCAAAAGGGCTATGTTGCTACCTTTATGCCCAAACCGGTATTTGGGGTGCCGGGTTCGGGAATGCATACCCACCTATCGCTTTTCCGGAATGGAAATAACGCCTTTTATGATCCCAACACCTCTGATGGTTTGAGTAATGTCGCTCGCGGTTTTATCGCCGGTTTGCTCCAGCATGCTCCGGCTTTCACCGCCATCACCAATCCCCTCATTAATTCCTATAAACGCCTGGTACCGGGGTATGAAGCGCCGGTCTATATTGCCTGGGCGGAAAAGAACCGCAGCCCTTTGGTTCGGGTTCCGCCTCAGCGAGGCAATGGCGCTCGGGCTGAGTTGCGGAGTCCGGACCCGTCCTGCAACCCCTACTTAGCTTTCGCAGTCATTTTACAATCAGGACTTGATGGGGTTGAGAAACTGCTCGATCCTGGGAAACCTTGCAATAATATCAATCTCTATGAATTGAGTTATGAAGAACGTGAGGAATCGGGTATCCGTAATCTGCCCTATAATTTAGGCGAAGCATTGGAAGAATTGGAAAAAGATGAAGTGGTGAAAAACGCTTTAACTCCGCATATCCTGGATTACTTCCTCAATGCCAAGCGAAGAGAATGGGAAGAATTTCAACGGATGGTCCATCCCTGGGAAGTGGAGCGCTATCTGGAATTGTATTAGATGATACAGTGAAAAGTGAAATGTAAAAGGTAAAGGTGCCAGGGCAAAAGCCCTGGCAGGGATTCCTACTCACTTTTCCGATACTTTTCCAGGAGAATCATCAAAGCCGCCACGTCAGACGGAGTGACTCCCTGAATGCGAGATGCTTGTCCTATCGTGCTCGGTTTGATGGCTTTTAAACGTTCTTGAGCTTCAAGTGAAAGAATTTTTAGCTGATCGAAGGGAAAATCCGAGGGGATGACCTTGTTTTCTAATTGACGGAAATCCTCAATGGCTTTGATTTGACGTTCAATATACCCCCGGTATTTAATCTGGATTTCAACTTCTTCGATGACTTCTGGTGCCAAATAGGGTCGCTGCGAGTCGAATGGTGCCAGGTCGTAATAGGTAATGTGGGGTCGGGTGAACAAGACTCCCAATTTGGTTGGCTCAACCAGTTGACCAGTACTTTTATTTTCTAAAAGGTGGTTCAACTCTGGGGTAGGCATAATCGTGGTTGTCTCCAGGCGTTTCATTTCCTCTTCGATGGCTCTTTTTCTTTCTTGAACCCTTTGATACCTATCATAGGGGATAGTACCGGCTTCATAGGCATAATCGGCCAGCCGGAAATCGGCATTGCTATGACGGACAATAAGCCGGTATTCCACCTTACCAGTGCGCAAGCGGTAAGGTTCTTCAACTCCTTTGGTGACCAGATCGTCAACCATTACTCCCAAATAGCTTTTATCACGGGGGAGGATAATCGCCGGTTTTTTTTGAACAGAACGTCCGGCATTGATTCCGGCTAATATGCCCTGAGCGGCGGCTTCTTCGTATCCCGAGGTACCGTTAATTTGCCCCGCCAGGAAAAGTCCGGGCACGATTTTGCTCTCGAGAGAGGATTTCAACTGAGTAGGGGGAATATAGTCGTACTCGATTCCATATCCGGGACGGATGATCTGGCAATTTTCCAACCCGGGAATGGAGTGGAGAATCTGCCATTGGACTTCTTCAGGAAGCGAGGTAAACACCCCTTGCACGTAGATTTCATTGCTGATTTCTCCCTCCGGTTCTAAAAAAACGAGATGGCTGGTTCGTTCTGGGAAACGATATACCTTATCTTCGAGCGACGGACATTCTCGTACCGGTGAACTGTCGCTAAACTCATAGAGAAGTGGAGAACGGTTGAAATTATCTTGAATAATGGAACAGGTTTTCTGATTGGTACGGGTGAGGTAGACCGATGATCCCTGATAAACGCGAGGGATGCTTTCTGAAGAAAAACAAAGGGGTAGTTCATCGCTTTTTTGTTCATCGCATTTGCTGTAATCGATACTACGTTTATCGATTCGAGGAGGAGTGCAGGTGTTTAAACGCCCGGTCTGGAACCCCAGGTGACGGAGTGATTCGCTCAAACGATTCGATGGAAATTCTCCATGTCTCCCCGCCGGATAACTGATTTCACCTATTTTAATCACACCACCGAGAAAGGTTCCGGTGGTGATTATCAATGCCCGGCATTGAAAAGTGGTACCGAAATGAACCCGCACTCCCGATACTTCACCATGGGAGTTCACCAATATGTCGGTGGCTTCCCCCTGGAAAATATGTAAATTGTGATTCTTTTCTAAGTGTTCACGCATCAGGAGACTATAGCGGTCGCGTTGAGTTTGAGCGCGCAGGGTCTGAACCGCCGGTCCTTTGCCAGTGTTGACTTTTTTGATGTGCAAGGTACATAAATCGGTTACTTTTGCCATCAATCCACCCAAAGCATCGATTTCTTTTACGACGTGACCTTTCCCTGGTCCTCCGATTGCTGGATTACAGGGCATGAGTGCGATATGATGGATCGAGGTGGTAATGAGGAGCGTCTTCAACCCCATAATCGCTGAGGCATGGCTGGCTTCGCATCCGGCATGTCCGCCTCCGATAACAATTACGTCATAATCAAAATTCATGTGTGTTCCTCACCTTTCGGTATCGATGAGAATGATTGAAAGATTTCGGGCTCCGTTGCCAGAAATATATTGTATGGAAAAATTGGTTTCTGATTAATGAGTTTATCATTTTCATTTTTTCTTGTCACTTTTATCATATGCCATAGATAGGGTGTTATATGCTCAACTTTTTCAGTTTATGGTAGAATTACAGTGAAATGTAAAAGGTAAAATGTAAAAAGTTTAAAGAGACTCAATTATTACCACCACCTTCTCTCAATTTCCCTCTCCCCACCGTGGGAGAGGGTCAGAGTGAGGGGGCGTGTTTTCATCACTCATATTGTGCTGCCAGGCAACATAGACGTCTATCTTTGTTTCATCAATATTATAAGTAAAATACTATTTTTAAGGGAGGTGGTATTTTTGAGAAAAAAAATAGTGGTATTGGGTGCGGTGGTTGTTATTATGTTCATGGTGGTTGCTGTTGCCGGTGCTAAGGTTACACTCAGTGCTTTGTTTATGAAGCAGGCGGGGTATCAAGAAAGTGATATCCGGGCGATGACTGAAGAGTTCATCAAGATGAATCCGGATATTGAAGTCAACCTTGCCTTTGTCGCTTACGAGGAACTTCATGATAAGATTGCGGTAGCAGCGGCCAGCGGGTCTGGAACGTATGATGTGATCCTGATGGACTGTATTTGGCCGGCGGAATTTGCTGAAGCCGGATGGCTCTTTGATGTCACCAAACGGTTAACCGAAAACGATCGAAACGACATTTTCCCTCAGGTGCTTACATCGGTAACCTATAAGGACCGACTGTATGGAATGCCCTGGCTCAATGACTGGCAGTATTTCTTTTATAATAAAAAGATTTTAGCCGATGCTGGAGCCGCAGCCCCCACACTCTGGCCACAGGTGATTGAATTGTCCAAGAAGTTAAAAGAAAATGGTGTGGTAGAATATCCAATTATTGATGCCTGGGGTCAGGCGGAAGCGGTCGTCATTCAATGGCTTCAATATGTATATGCAATGGATGGGAAGTTGTTCGATGGATCAGGGGACCCCATCCTCAATAAAGGGAAAGCCTTGGATGCACTTACCTTTATGGTCAACAACATGAAAGAAGGACTTTTCAATCCGGCTTGTATCGAATCGTACTATGAAGAAGTAAGACGAGTCTATTCGGCAGGACAAGCGGCATTTGCCCTCAACTGGACCTATATGCAAAATATGGCCAACGATCCCAATGAATCGCAGATCGCCGGTAATTCAGTGATCACGGTTATTCCTGGATTCCCCGATGGGAGAAAGAGCGCGACCTGCAACGGCGGTATGGGTCTGAGCATTATGAATACCTGCAAAAACCCGGATGAAGCCTGGAAGTATATCAGCTATCTCTCGAGTCGCGAAGTGCAGAAAAAATACAGTACCAGTGCTTTACCGATATGGGAGTCGCTTTATGATGATCCGGAAATGATTGCTCAACAACCGGAATTGGTGAAAGTGGCGAAAGAGCAAATCCTCTATGTTATCGATCGTCCTCAAGTTCCCTGGTATTCTCAATTTTCTCAACTCATGGGTGAGGAACTGCAGGCTGCTCTGACCGGTGCCAAAACGCCGGAACAGGCGATGAACGATGCTGTATCACGTACCAAGGAAATTCAGGAAAGGTATCAATAGCTTTTATTCAGAACGGGAGGAGTTTGTTTCTCTTCCCGTTCTAAGCCTATCTTCGCGATGAAAATAAGCCAATACGCCAAAAACGAAACCAGATTTGCCTGGCTGTTAATACTTCCCGCCTTTGTTTTTATTGGAATAATTATTTTTTATCCCATGGTGCTGTCCTTTTATGACAGCCTTTATCAGATCGATCTCACCCGGAAATCCCAGGGAACTCCTTTTGTCGGGTTCGGTAATTATGCCAATATCCTCAAGAGCTCCTCTTTTTGGCAATCGGTTGGAAGAACTGCGTATTTTACTGTGGTTTCGATTGTAATTGAAATGGTCGCTGGCTTTTTTATCGCCCTGCTTCTCAATGAAAAATTTTGGGGGAGAGGCATCTTGCGGAGTCTTCTCCTCTTACCTTGGGCACTCCCCATTACTGTTGATGCCATCATGTGGAAATGGATTTTTAATGCCAATTATGGAGCATTCAACGCTTTTCTGCAACAAATCGGCCTTATCGATAAATATCAAGCCTGGATGACCAAACCGTGGAGTGCCATGCATTGCGTCATTGCTGCCGATGTCTGGAAAGTGACACCTCTGGTGGCACTCCTGCTCCTGGCAGGACTGCAAACCATTCCCAAACAGCTTTATGAAGCGGCTCTGGTTGATGGTTCGGGATGGTGGCGTTCACTATTTCAAATTACCATTCCCCTCCTCATGCCTACTTTCACCGTGGTGTTGGTATTGCGTACCCTCGATGCCTTTCGGGTTTTTGATATCGTCTATATTATGACCCAGGGTGGACCGGCCAATGCCACGAAAGTCATCTCTTTTTTAACTTATCAAGAAGCTTTTAAATTCCTGAATTTTGGGCGAGGCGCTTCTCTGGCCTACATTATCACCATGATCGTCGCTTTACTGGCTTATCTTTATACCAGAAGCATGGGGAAGCAGATTGAGTATTAAAGGAGGATATTTAAATTGGGTGTAAAGAAAAGAAAATTGATGCGGAGTATCGTGATTGCAATCGGCTCGATTATTCTGACCACGGTTTTGATCGCACCGCCTTTATGGCTTGTTATATCCAGTGTGTCTGATTTAAAGGACCTGTTGGCCATTCCACTCCGCTGGATTCCTCAGCAGATTTCTTTTGAACGGTATGCAAAAATTCTTTTTTCTCAGGGACCGGAAAGTGAATTTCGAATCATCATGAAAAACAGTCTCTTTGTTGCCAGCCTGGTAACCATCATCTGTGTAGCTATCGGTTCTTTTTCCGCTTATGCGTTTTCCCGTTTACGATTTCCCGGAAAAGAAAAAATCCTCTTTATCCTTCTGTTTTCATATATGCTTCCTCCGGTAGCAATTATTATTCCCATTTACCAGATTTTCAGCAGTGCCAACCTATTAGATACCCGTGGTGCTCTGGTCTTGGTCTATTCAGCAATTATTGTTCCATTTGTAATCTGGATCATGCGAACCTATTTTGATACTATTCCCCACGATCTCGAAGATGCCGCCAAAATCGACGGTTGCAGTAGTTTATCCACTTTGTTCCGGGTGATTCTTCCACTCTCGGTCCCGGGAATAGTCGCCACTTTATTATTCGCTTTTCTGATGTCTTGGGAAGAATTTTTCATAGCTCTTATTCTCACCTCGTCACCGGCGGCCAAAACCATTCCGGTGGCGATTGCCGAATTTTCCGGACGACACTCGATCGATTTTGGCATGATGGCCACTGGTGGAGTTCTTGCCGCTATTCCTCCGGTGTTGATTGCTCTCCTCTTTCAGAAATACATTGTCGGCGGTTTGCTTTCCGGAGCGGTTAAAGGATAGACCGCCATGTTGCTATCGCAGCACCATGTGAGTATGGAAACACCAAAATGTTGAGTTGTTGAGAGGTTGAGGTGTTGAGTTGGAAAAAATAAAAAGATGAGATCCTCACGCCATACTCTTGGATTCTTTCTCCAAGTGTATGCATCTTATTTCGAATTTTTTTCATCTTACGCCGTAGGCTGAAATCCTGGGTAG
>Ga0172365_10001040_pt1 | contig 19669 bp, 29 predicted proteins | sample LakKivSesite48cm_FD_114535 | JGI IMG/M metagenome (GOLD analysis project Ga0172365, IMG submission 114535) | Sediment microbial communities from Lake Kivu, Rwanda - Sediment site 48cm | ecosystem: Environmental > Aquatic > Freshwater > Lake > Sediment | place: Rwanda: Western Province, Lake... | reverse complement strand
TAACAAATCAAGAAAGTTTAATAGATAAAAAGAAAATTAAATTAGGTTTGTATGATATTGGTTTTTATCCTCAAAAATCATATTGTTTATTAAAAATAAAATAAATGTGCGGTGATTTTTTCTAAAATTTTCTAACCGAGAAGTTAATTCAGAGGACAGAACCACACTTACACATAACGTTTTGCAAATAACCGAAGTAAAAATTACGACTTATGAAATGGATAGATATTGAAAAACAAAAACCGCAACATAAAGACTTGGTGCTATGTTGGAACGGAACAATTACATTACCTGCAATTTACTTTAACAATCAAAGTTTTTGCGGTTTTTACTACTTCACAACATTTTACCACGAATACTCACCAACTATATATTCAAAGTTGAAATTGAAAGATAAACACAAACTCAATAATGTTGTGAAGTGGAAACTTATTGATGAACCGAACGGCAAGTAATTTTTATTTTGGTTATTTGCTGTTATAAGTAAGCGATAGCGACCCGACAGGGTTACTTATAACTAGTATATATCAACACCTAGTCAAAAACCCTTATAAAACAATGTTTTAAAGATGAAAAAAACAAATTACTACGAAATTTGTAATCAAAAATTGAAGTATTTAAATTATTCAGATAGGACAATTAAGTCCTATCTTTTTTATATTAACCAGTTTTTAAATAGTATTAAAATATCACCAACAAGGCTGACATCCGGTGATTTCCAATCCTATATGGATAATTATAACTTTACTTCGATATCACAACAAAACCAAGTAATTAACGCAATTAGGTTTTTATATAAATTCGGTTTGGATAAGAAATATGATAAAGTAAGTTTTAAGAGACCAAAGTCAGAAAAGAAATTACCAAAAGTTATTGATGGGGAGTTCATAAAAACCCAACTTTCAAAAATTGAAAACATTAAACATAAGGCATTATTAACTATAACATATTCAGTTGGTCTAAGAGTTTCTGAGGTGGTTAACCTAAAAATAGAAGACATAGATCCCAAAAGGATGATAATTCATATTAAAAACGCTAAAGGTAGAAAAGACAGAATCGTACCATTATCTCAAAAGGTTTTGGAGTTATTAAGAAATTATTTCACACAATATAAACCAAAAGAATACTTATTCAACGGACAAACTTCATTGAAATATAGTCCAAATAGTTGTAACAAGATTGTTAAAAAATATTTGGGTGAAAATTATCACATTCATCAGTTAAGACATTCTTGTTTTACAAATATGTTAGAATCTGGTGTTGATATCAGAATTATCCAGAAAATCGCGGGTCACAGTAATGTCAAAACTACTGAAATATATACACACGTCTCAAATCAATTATTATCAAAAATTAAATTACCAATCTAATTTTTTACTATATTTGTAGAATGTTAGAAGTTTTGGAAAAATATTACAATGATGGTTTGGTCTACAAACAAGTTCACCCCACTTTACCATTAACCATATGGAACTATAGTGAAAAAGTTCAGTATGAGGTTTTATGGGATGAGGTGACTCTACAAGCTCGTGGACTAGTAACCGATGACAAAGGTAATGTTGTTGCAAGACCTTTTGCTAAATTTTTTAATCAAGAGGAAGGTAAACACACCACTACCTCTGACTTTGATGTATACACCAAATTAGATGGCTCTTTAGGCATATTGTTTCATTATGAAGGACAATGGGTGTTCGAAACCAGAGGTTCCTTCACTTCCGACCAATCTGTTAAAGGATTTGAAATGTTATCCAAATATGGTTACGATAAACTCCACAAAGATTATACTTACTTGTTTGAGATAATATACAATGACAACAGAATAGTTGTGAGATACGATTATGAGGATGTTGTATTACTTGGTATGATACATACTAAAAGTGGTGAAGAAATAGATATACATAACGGACCAAACAGGTTTATGAATATGATATCTAACATAGGTCTAAAGGTGGTTAAGAAATATGATGGTATATCTGATTACAAAACTCTTAAAAGTCTTATAAAAGACAATGAGGAGGGTTATGTAGTAAGATTCTCCAATGGCGACCGAATGAAAATAAAAGGAGAAGAATATTTGAGATTACATAAGATAATGACTAATGTATCTACTACTTCCATATGGGAAATGTTAAGTACTGGTCAGGATGTTAATCAAATACTTAAAGATGTTCCTGATGAATTCTTTGATAAGATAAAATCCTATGTTAAAGAGTTAAGGTATAAAAAAATGTCCATAACTGAACATGCTGGTAAGTTGTTTGATTCTTACTATGAAAGTTATGATGGTGATTTACCTGAGAAATCTAAATATGCTCAATGGGTATTGGGGATGGATAAACACCTACACCCAATACTCTTTAAAATGTATGATAGAAAAGATTATCATGACTATGTTTGGAAATTAATAAAACCTGAATTTAAAAAATTATAAAGGTGTGAATAATCACACCTTTTATTTTTGTATGATATTTATCTTTATATGAATATTAAAAAAATTATAAGAAAAGAGATATTGAAAGAAAGCCAATTAAGTTTATTTGGTGGCCAACCTAGTAGTTATAAAACATGTTCTCATTTTACAAATAAAGATGAGAATGAATTATGTCATAAAATAGAAAGTTTAAAAACTTTTTTATATAATGATTATGGTTTAGGTCTAAAAAATATCATTAACTCCAAATTGGAGGAAATGATGGCTTTAAAAGATGTTAATCCGGATTATCAAAAACCATTAAAATTATTATATGATACCCAAAAATATAATCAAGAAGGTAGGTATGATTATATATCCGAGACAGAGGGTTATTATGAGAATGTATCTTTAAAATCTGTTAATAGAGTTTTCGACCAAAACGGTAATTTTGATTACATAAACAAATTAAATACAAATTATGCTGATTTAGCTGAACTATTAACCGAACTTTTAAAAAGAGGTAACATGGTCCAAAAGTTAAACGCTAAAAATAATTTAGGTGTCAAAAGTTATTTATTATCGATAAAAGACAAACTAGAAAAAGTTTTAGATAAATATATAGACATTAGTGAATACCGTAGTTTTGTTAGGAATACCACTTCTAGGTCACAAATAGGTGAACAAGCTGAAAATGATGTAAGAGATATATTGGAGAAATATGGTATGAAAACACTATATCAAGGAGGTGATGGTGATTTCATTGATATGTTATTTGGTACCGATTTAATTATGAGTGATAATGGTAAAACTATAACCATACAAGTTAAAAATAGGGAAAATCAGGCCAAATCAGATTTAGCTTCATGGAAATATAAAAAGGTTGACTTTTTGGTTGCCCCAATCGATAATGGTATTATCATGTTTGATCATAAAGGTGGTGAAACCAAAATTGATGAGGATGGCAACCCAATGTAATTAATGCGACCAACACACAAAATACGTAAATTTAGATTTGATGATTCGTTAGATATTCATACAACTTCTATTACAGTTGAAGGTAATAATAGAACAATACGTACAATATGGTCACCCGAATTAACACAAGATTTACAAGCATATCACGGAATAGATGTTGAGTCTGAATTAACACGGTTATTATCTGAAGAAATTGCTAGAGATATTGATAGACAAATCATTCAAGATTTAGTAAGAGTACAACCGTTAGATGGTCCCACAGACCAATTATTTTATTTTGATTTTCAATACGGAATATCTGAACCCACAGTTTATGGTGATGGTTCTTGGAGTTTGGAAAACCTGTATGAAAGTATTATAGGAATCAGGTCCGAAATTAGGAAATTTCAGTTCGTTTAATTATTTTTGTATATATTTATTAATAAATAAGTTTGACATGCAAAATAATTTTTTTAACAAATTTTTATTGTCATTGGTTTTCTTTAAATCTAAAAAGATTGAGTCAAAAGAAGATGCCTTTAAAAGAACTAAAGATTTACTTCTTTCTGTAAAGAATAGAGAAGATTTGGTTAATGCTGTCAAACTAATAAATCACTTTAACAAAACTTATAATATAAGTTCTGAATCAGCAGAATTTGTATATTTTACTAAAATGGTCAATTTAATGAAATTGATTATCCGTAAAAAATATAGGAAAAGTGAAGAAGAAAGTGATGAAAGTCAGCGGATATGCGAGATAGAATTAGAAGAATATTGAAAGAGACTTTAAATTGGGGTGATAAAGATTCAGTTTCTTGGGTAGAAGATCCAAAGTGGAAGACCGACCCAAGTTACACAGAAGACCTAAGTTGGAAATCTGACCCTGAAAAAAGTTATTGGAAAAAAAGTGAAGAAGGTGGTTCATCATCTTCTGGTGGAGAAACCGTAACCGAAGAAGAAGATTTGGAATCAGAGGAGGACCCATTTTCTTGGATTAGAGATACCGAAGAACACCCAAACTATAATGGACACCCACAAGGTGTGGTTTATCTTCGTGACCACGATGAAATTGATGAATTCTGTGACATCATAGAAAACTATAATGGTGGTGTTTTACCTAGAGATGGTGGTGTTTTACCTAGAGAAGATGATAGAGGTGATTTACATCAAGCTTTAGAATATAGAAGAAACGACTTAGAGGAGGAAAATTATGACCCTTCAGAAGCGATATTATCAACATCATTTTTTGTTGAAAAATCGGAACCTGGAATTTTATCGGTTGGTTACTGGGATTACGATGTTGACCATGAAACTATTAGAGAATGGCTTCGTGACGACGACCAAATGTTTAATCAAGAATACAGGTTGCATACTGATTTAAATCAACTTATAAAAGTTTTTGAGGGTTATCAAAATCCTGAACTTTAATAACATTTTCTTAAAGATTTAATAACCTTTAATCCACATACTTTTTGAAGTTCTTAACTATATATTATTGTATGGAATCAATAGTATTAACATTAAGTTCAGTGATAGTTGTCACATTTTTATTATTAACTGTCTTAAAAGATAGAAAAGATTATTTTGATTATTACAACAAAGATTAATATCTTTGTTTTATGGAAATAATAGATTACACATGGTTTACAGCATCCCAAACAATTGGGGTGGTTTTGGTTAAAGACCCTTATGATGGATATAAAGCATATATTGGTTTTGCTAAAGGTGTTAATGAACTTGATGATGTTAAACACATTATAGAATGGGGAAACAAATTTCCTCTTGAGGCAGCACAAAAATTATTCACACACATAAATTTTGAAAATTAATTTGACATTTTAAAAACTTTTACTATCTTTGTCACATATTTAATTTATAACATAAAAGAAATGATAACAAATAACATACATATCAGTAATCGTAATCAGTGGTATCAGCCGTGTTTTATTCACAGTGATAAGGGTATGTTATATGTTGATTGTAAGAGTTAAGAATTACAAAACATAAAAAGATATAACAACCCTAATCCAAAAGATTAGGGTTTTTTATTTTTAGTTCTTTGAAATATTGATAAATAGAGTCGTATCTCCTCACGCTGATAACGTGTTGAAAGAGTAATTGGTCACATGTGGGTTCAACTCCCACCTTCCCTACTAATACACTCTTAGCTCAATTGAATAGAGTACAACGCTACGGACGTTGCGGTTGAAGGTTTGAATCCTTCAGAGTGTACAATATAAGGCACCATGCCCGAGTGGTTAGGGGACGGTCTGCAAAACCGCTCACATTGGTTCGATCCCAATTGGTGCTTCAATCTCATTCTTTGGATATTTATTAATATGAACCTACAAGAATCCATAAGAAGATTATGTGTGTATAATACAGGGACTAATTGTTAATGATTTATTAATACCAGATACCCAATTACAAAGATAGTTATATTATATGGAACTATCCAAATTTTTAACCATAGTAATTCCTTGTAAAAACGAATTAAAAACAATAGACACCACACTGACTTTATTGAATTTTCAAAACAACATTAATAATGTAAATGTTATTATTTCAGATTCCTCCACAGATGAAACAACCTATCAGTTAGAATCAAGAACTAAAGATAAGTTTAGTTTAAAAATCATACAAGGAGGACTTCCAGCAAAGGCGAGAAACAACGGAGCAATGTATGTTAAAACACCATACGTATTGTTTTTAGATTCAGATATGAATTTACTTGATCCAACACTTCTAACAACAGTAATAACAACAATGTTAAAAGAAGACATTGATTTACTAACAACAAAGATAAGAACAACAAACGGGAAGTATAATTATGTGTTTAGAACGTTTGATTTTATACAAAAAATATCCAAGTTCATATCACCATTTTGTTTAGGGGGATTTATGTTGTTTAAAACCGACACATTTAATAAATTAGGGGGATTTGACGAAGATGCAAAAGTATCTGAAGATTATCTACTATCCAAACAAATAAAACCAAAAAGATTTAAAATATTAAATACCACAATATTCACACCACCAAGAAGATTTGATAATAAAGGGGTGTTATATATGATGAGGTTAATGATTAAATCATATTTCAACAGAAATAATAAACAATTCTTTAAAGATGATAACACATATTGGAAATGAAAAAGTGGAGAACAATAATAATGAGTGATTTACATCTTGGTACAAGACAATCACAAACTGATAAGATACTAAACTTTTTGGAAAAGAATGAATCGGAAATATTAATCCTTAATGGTGATATAATAGATGGATGGGCATTAAAGTCAAAAGGTAAATGGAATAAGGATTGTTCAAAAGTTTTTAGAAGGTTTATGAAGAGATCTGAACAGGGAACAAAGGTAATCTATATTAGAGGAAATCACGATGATTTTTTAAAACCATTTGTCCCATTTAAAATGAATAACATAGAAATCGTAAGAAAGTATGTACACGAAGGAATGGACGGAAGAAAGTATTTTTGTTTTCACGGAGATGTATTAGATTTTGTAATCATGAAAGTAAGGTGGCTAGCAGTAATTGGTGGATGGAGTTATGATTTTGTAATAAAATTAAATACAATATACAACTACATAAGAAAGAAGTTCAATCTACCATACCATTCACTGGCAAATACAATAAAACAATCTGTAAAGGGAGCAATTAACTTTGTATCTGATTTTGAAACAAACGCAAAGAACCTAACAAAACAAAAAGGATATGATGTTGCGGTGTGTGGTCACATACATCAACCAAAATTAGAAAATGATTATATGAATTCGGGTGATTTTTGTGAAAATACAACTTGTCTTGTGGAAGATTTTGATGGTAATTGGGATATCGTATATTTATAATATATGAACCTAAAAAAAATTATAAGGGAAGAAACGGAAAATTGGAAAAAATGGATAGAAGATATATCACCATCTCTTCTAAATACTGTAATAACATTTGAACCAATGATAACCGAAGAACAGTATGAGGAAGTTTTAAAGTTTTTAGAATTGGATGAGAATCTCCATACAAATACAGGTAATATTAGAACATTACAACCCTTTAATTCATATGACTATCTACACCATTTATTAATTGATAAAAATGGTAGAACCGTTTTTGGTGGAACCGATTACGATGAGGATAGTAAATATCAAGAGCGAAATCAAGACATAGATGAATATCTTAAAACTTTCACCGATAGGTTTGAAAATCCGATGAGAATAGATGGTAGGAACTATTTTAATCTTTAAAGGTTTTTTTTTAATATTATTGGATATTTATAGTTAAATAATATTAAAGTCATGAATAGAAATTTCACAAACAGAACAACTTCTAGAAATATTGTTGACGAAATCCTTAAAAAAGGTAGAATTGTTGAGGCAGAAGAAGAAAATACTGAAGAAAAAGATAATGAAGATGTAAAATCTGGTGATTCTACAAAAGACTATACTGAAATGATTTCACAAATACTTCATTCTAGAACACAAATACATACATTTCATTTACAAACAGAATCATACCCTGAACACATGGCTTTAAATGGTTATTATGATGTTGTGGGTGGCTTAATAGATGGTTTGGTAGAGTCTTATCAGGGTAAATATGAAATCCTTAAAGGGTATCAAAATTATGAACTGAAAGATTATTCTGGAACAGAAAACACTATCACATATTTAAAAGATTTATGTGAAAAGATAGAATCTTTAAGAGATTGTTGCAAAGATTCTTACATACAGAATCAAATAGACACTGTTTGTGAATTAATAAATTCTACATTATATAAATTAAGATTTTTAAAATAATTTTTAAAATATACGTATCATCAATTAAAAGACCCCTTTCAGAAATGTTAGGGGTTTTTTATTTTTTTCTTGTTTAATCAAAAGAATCTTTTTATCTTTATCAAAAATAATTGATATGGAAAAAAGAAGCACACATTATGGTGATCTCACCAAGTGGATTGAAAGGGTAATTGACTCTTGTGAGACATACCAACAAACATTTACCGCACGTAAATTAATAAGTAATTTTGAAAATAAATTAAGTAAAGAGAAGAGCTATTCTCGGTTATCTTGGGTGACAACAGATGTTCTAAGAAATAAACTTGATATTAAAAGAAATCAGTTATTAAATTCAAACAAAGAAAAAAAATAAATTATGAAAAAAGTTATTATTTGTGGGTTAATTGGTATTTTAGGATTGTCATCTTGTACAGAAAATTATTCAAATGGTGAACGTATAGGGATGATTACCAAATTCTCAGAAAAAGGTCTTGTTTATGACTCTTGGGAAGGGACTCTAAACACAACACAAACAGGTATGAATAGTGCAACACCATTTGAGTTTTCAGTTGATAATGATGTCAACGATCCAAAAGTAATCTCAACACTTGATTCAGCAGCAACCAATGGTTGGAAGGTGAAAATTAAATACCACGAAACTTTTGGTAAAAACTGGTTTAATAATAGAGGTGAAACTAATCACTTTGTTAAAGAAGTTGTTGTACTAGACAAAGACCCTATTGGGAATATGTTTGGAAATAAAGATGAATCAAAACCTAAGTGTGATTGTAAAACAGAAGGTAAAGTTATTGATACTATTTATGTAGTAATTGATAGAACAAAATAAAATAAAAAAATAGTTTGTTAAATTAAAAAAGATTACTTATATTTGTAAGACAAACAACGGGGGTAGGAAGTTTAGAGATGAGAGTCCTACCTCCGTAAAAAGAAAAAGTTCTTTGACATATTGAAAATGGGGATAAGGTAACCACAAACCCACTGGTAATAGGCCGTTCTTGAGATGGAATGCAAGACAGAACGTAACTCCTACCTTATCCTCTTTTTAAAATATATTGTGGTGGTAAGAAAAGGTGAACTCGTTAAGTTCATAGACCTGTTGACAAGTGATGGTGAAACGAGTGTGGTTGTCGACTACTGCACCACATATATAAGATTAAAAAAGTTACTTCAGAGAGGAGCAAGATTCATGTACTGAGCGTCTTCCTAGTATGATGAATCCGTAATGGTGGTCCGCAAGACCTTTAACCCCAAGAGTAAAAGGACGTGAGGGGTTGAGTAACAAAAAAATGTGTTGTTCTCTTGAGAAAGGAATGCTAAAGAGTATAAGTGTGACGTTACTACAACACAGAGGTTCTCAACCTCAAATGCTTGGATGGTGGAATTGGTAGACACGTTTGGCTTAAGATCAAATGGCTAGATGGCTGTGAGGGTTCGAGTCCCTCTCCGAGTACCTGGAACTTTTGTACCTTCTCGTCATATTTATATATAAAGTATAGATATGGCGAGAAGACAAAAGAAGTATCACTACATTTATAAAACAACTTGTAATGTAAATGGGAAATACTACATAGGAATGCATTCAACAGATAATCTAGAGGATGGATATTTAGGTAGTGGTAAGAAATTATGGAATTCTATTAATTACCATGGAAAGGAAAATCATACAAAAGAAATTCTTGAGTTTTTAAAAAACAGAAAAGAGTTAAAAAAACGTGAAAAGGAAATTGTTAATGAAGACTTATTATCTGAAGAACTTTGTATGAACCTTAAATTAGGTGGTGATGGTGGGTTTGTTAGTGAAGAACATAGAAAAAAATTTATTGAAAGTAACAATTGGATTCCATCTCACGAAAGGATTAAATGGTTATATGAGAATGACCCTAAATGGTTAGAAAAAAAGAAACAAAAAATAATAGAAGGTTTAAAAAAAATAAATTTTAACCATAATACTTTTGGTGGTAGAACTCATACTGAAGAAACTAAAAGAAAAATAGGTGAAAAAAATTCTATTAATCAAAAAGGCGAAAAAAATTCCCAATATGGAACTTGTTGGGTTAACAACAGAAAAGAAAATAAAAAAATTAAAAAAGAAGAAATAAATTATTACCTTTGTGAGGGTTGGTTTAAAGGTAGAAAATTATAATATTACGCCCGTTGGACAAGTGATTTAAGTCGTTTCCCTTTCACGGAAAAGATCATGGGTTTGAATCCCATACGGGTGACAAAAATAGGTGATAAAAAAGCGTAGGATAATAAGCGTGGAGAGACGTGTCACAAGGGTACACAGTTAGGTTTTCATTCTTAATTGTATTGATGTAAATCCCGTACTCTCTAATGGTGTGTGAAGTCTGAGGATGGGAACCCCGATAAAGTTATTCATCATCTATTTTTATTTGGGTCCATAGTTAAAGGGATATAACCCTAGCCTTCTAAGCTTGTATTCCTGGTTCGAGTCCAGGTGGGCCTACAAAACACATCAACTCAGGTACCCGCACAGCGGTGAGTAACGGGCTAAGTTAGATACAATTCCTCGGAGCTGGGAGTAGAATGCCTGAGAGTGTGTTCCTTAAAATAAAAATTCTTTTCTTGCGTCAACTGGTGTTGCTTTTGGATAAATTAAAAGAGCTCTTTCTATAGGAGTCCCCGTACACCAACCGAAAACTTGTTCATTGACATCATTACTTGTTACGAAATAATTTAAACCTCCACTTTTTACGTCATAAATTCCAGGTACCACTTTTGTTAATAACCAGTTCTTAATATATTCTGAATTAATAATATTATTAGCAAACACTTCAATTTCATTTATGGTTAATGTAGGTTTAAAATAATATAAGGTATTGGGTTGAAGTTCTATTCCACCTTTAATTTCTTTTGCCCAATACCAGGGGTCAATATTTTCTTCAGATTCATTTATTGTTTCATCCATTGGATAAAATTTAACCATGTCTTCCGTTACCCAAAAGTTAGCCTCAGGAATACCATCTTTATCAAACACCCTCAATCTGATTGTATCCACAACCTCATCACTTTCATGGTCACAAAAAACATCACTATATTCATCTTGTTTCTTTTCTAATGTTAAAGCTGTTTTTGCTCTGTAAAATGGGTCCAAATCGTGGTCACAAGCCTCAACAGCTTGATATAACACATCTGTAAATTCTATCTTATACATTTTATCCATTTGGGCATCAGAAAAAGATATGTCTAATGGTACGTCTGGCACATCTTTAATCCATTTGGACCAGTCATCGTCTTCTTCAGATTCAGTTATGTCATTCGGTATTAATTGTGAATATTTAATATATTTGATTTTCTCCCCATAGTAATCTGTAGAATCACTGTAAGATAATGTAGAATCACTGTAAGATAATTCATTTCTTATAGGGTGTAGAACCAAATAACAATTACCATATTTTTTTTTGTATTTTATAATTGTTTTAATATCTTGTTCTCTACCCACATCCCAAGCATCTTTATTATTAACCTCCCTTGTATTTAAAGCTAGTTCAATATAAGTGTTAACATCTTCAGGTGAAGGTTCAATATCAAAATGAATCCCATCATATTCCAGCCATGGATTAATAGGTTCATTTGTTATAAAATCAAATTCGTTAAATTCTCTAATTAATTTCATTCTTTTATAAATATCTTAATTTTATTAAAAATAATTACGTATCTTTGTAGAATAAAGAATTGAATATGATTTTTGAATACACACAACCAAAGGGTACGGAAGACATTAAATCTGATAAAGATTGTATGGTTAGGGCTGTGGTTAATATTACCAAAGAAGATTATTCTAAGGTTCATAAACTTATGTATGACCATGGTTGGAGAGCCAATAGGTCATCGTCCAAAGGTAAATGGGAAAATCAAATAACAAACACCTTGGATGATTTGGGTATCAAATGGAAAAGAATTTCATACCCTGGGGTTAAAGGTCAAAAAAGAATGACAGCAAAAGAGTTGGCAAAGATTGATCCAAATGGTAGATACATTGTTCGGGTATCCAAACATGTTGCTGCTTTGGATGGTGGTAAGTTATTGGATACTTGGGATTGTTCTGATAAATGTGTTTATTTTGTATGGAAAATTAAATAAAAATAAGATGTATAGAATTAAAGAAAAACGTGACGCAGATTACAATAAGTACTACAAGATTCAAAAGAAATTCTTTATCTTTTGGATTACCATTTTGGAGTACGGTGAAATTAAACATGCTAAAAAAGTTTTGCGTGATTTAAAAAAGAAATAAAATATTTATAAATAAAAAGTCTTATGAAAGTATTAGTACTAAATATGGACTACAGCCCGATTAATGTGACAACACTACAAAAAGGGTTTAAATTAGTGTTTAAAGGTAAGGCTGAAGTCGTGACTCACGAGTCAGAAAACCCAATAATGACAGAAAGGAAAGTTTACATCAGGCCAACGGTAATCCGTTTGTTGAAGTATATTGTTTTGCCTTTTAAGAAAGTTCATTTATCTAGACAAAATATTTTTAAAAGAGATGATAATAAGTGTATCTATTGTGGTTCGGTGAGTGATTTAACAATTGACCACGTTATACCTAAATCTAAGGGTGGTACAAACACATGGGAAAACTTGGTTACTTGTTGTGGCGTTTGTAATGTTAGGAAATGTAGTAAGGATGTTAATGAGTTTTTGGATGAGTATGGATTAACTATGAGTCATAAACCTTTTAAACCTTCTTATTTATATTTTGTAGAAAAAATAAGTAAAATTAGTAATGACTGGAAACAGTTTTTGGGATTTAAAAATGAATAAAGACTTTATATTTGAAGAGGGTAAGGATTACTATTTAGAGGATGGTAGAATAATACTTACTGAAAAGTATTTGAAAAAACGTGGAAAATGTTGTGGGTCATTATGCCGGCATTGTCCATTCGACCCAGCGCATCAAAAAGGAAATCAAAATTTTAAAAAATCTTCGGTAAATGATGATTAATTAAAAATTTTATTATCTTTGTAGAAACAATAAGAGATATGGAAAGATTTTCAATGAATCAGGTAATTAAAGAAAAGTTTGGTGAAGCAGAGAAAAGTACAAAAACTGCTAAATCAACAAAACGTTCACAAAAGAAAGTAAAAGATACCGGCAACTACATGGTAAAAATTGTTGATGGTGTGAAATATATGGTTTTAAAATAATTAAAAACAAAAGAGACATGAAAAACATTAGAGAAATGATTGCTGAAAGTGGTAAAATGAAAGTAACAGATGCTGTGGCATATGTAATGGTTCGAGTACCAAATGCTGACAAAAAAGAAGTAACTAGAGAAGCAAAAGAGGTTATTTCAGAATCAAAAAAATATTTAAAATAGTTTGACAGATTTAAAAACAATTCTTATATTTGTTTAACATTAAATACGCAAGTGGTGAAATTGGTAAACACGGGGTGTAACAACTCTGACCGAAAATAATCTAACCCTTTGGGTCGATAAGAGTAGGTCTTGTAGGTTCGAATCCTTCTTTGCGTACTTTGAAAATTTTGTTCTTTGACATATCTGAGTGGCGGAATTGGTAGACGCTTACACCGTAGGTTTGAAATAGGTAAAAAATGGTTGGTCGCGAACAATCTAGAGTTACTTATATGACTCTATAAAAATATATAGGAAAAATATATAGATAGATTTAATAGATTATGATGAAGAATTAAATCCTATTGATAACTAAAAATGTATGAACGAAAGTTTGTGGAGGTTCGATTCCTCCCTCAGATACTATATCGCGGAGTGTGGAAGATGGTTATCCGTCTAGTCTCATAAGCTAGAATCACAGGTTCGAGTCCTGTCTCCGCAACTAAAGGATAAACACTAGAAGGGCCTTTCCTGAAAGATGTTTTACTAGGCCCGTGTTTATCTGATTTCCCTTATATTTATTATTACCCGACCTGCTTCCCGTAAGAACAGCACGCTCAGGTTTCAAGAAGGGTTTGATTCCCCTTGATTAATCGGGTTATTTTTAAACAGTACCTATTACGCTACCCATAAGAACAGTGTCCCAGGATAGGTCTTTTATATCCCCCCTGTGGATAGAATCCATAGGTCAAGACTTGTAAAGGTCTTTTTAGGTATTGGGAATTGGATTGTTGTAATATCTGACTGACGAGTCACACTTACTCAACCATATAACCACTATCACCCCCTAGTAAGATTGTTTGATCAACAAAAACTGCTAGGGGTTTTTTATTTTAAAAAAAATCATTATATTTGTTACATGGAAAAGGATAAATTAAACATATTTGAAAAAATATCTCTTTGGTGGAGATTTGAAGGTAGGTATTACCACAAGGATTTTTATTGTGGTGTTAAAAATCTTATAAAATGGTTTCCTACCATATGGCGTGACCGAGATTGGGATCATAGATTCATATATGAGATCCTTCGAGTTAAGTTAGAACGTCAAGCAAAATATATTGGTGATCGGGATATTCATGTAGATGCTAAACGTGATGCCGAAAGGATGCGATTAGTTGCCAAACTTATCAAATTACAACAAGATGATTTCTACGGTATGGAGTACATGGATTATCACGACACCAAATACGACTTTGTACCAACTAATGAAACTGAAAAATGGTTCACTATGGAAGATACTTTGATTTCAGAGAACTTTGACGATTACTTTAAAAAGTATCCTCGTCAGTACAAAAAAGTATTGTCAGGGGAAATCAACAGATTTATGAAAGAAGTTGATGAAACTGACAAACAAAGAATTGCAATGGAAATTGCTCACGAAAACCAAAATCGTTGCAGAAAACTTATTTTTAAAATAATGGAATCTGAAATTGACCGTTGGTGGGACTGATCTATTGACAAATAAATAACCTTTAATATATTTATATAAAAAAATATATTATGGATAAATTTGGATTTAATGACATGAGTGACGAAGAGTTTAGAAGGATGTTCACCAAAATTCTTAATGAGAGACAAAAGGAAATTGAGAGGTTTTTAAGAGCTTTTTATGGTGATGGTTCTAGAGATGGGTTTTCAGGCCAATCTAGAAGTGATAGATTTTTTGGTGATTTAGATCATAACAGAATAAGGATGGACCATGATGATTTCTTTACTATATTTCCAGGATTTTTTGATACATCAATGGATGATATGAATATTGAAAAAGGTGATGATGAACTTGGTCCTTGGGAAAATAAAAGTTGGACTTCCCCTGATGGGTCAACCAGTTATAACCCCTTTAAAAGATATTTTAATGGTTCGGATTATAACAATAGAAATAAACAGTCTGATATTGATACTGTTAAACTTTTGGAAATGAAACTTAATAAAGCCATAAGGGAAGAAAAATATGAGGATGCTGCTAAAATTAGAGATTTGATTAAATCTTTAAATGAAGATAAGAAATAAGAATTGAAACCCCGACCTGAGTTGGGGTTTTTATTTGGTTTTAATATTTATTTTAAAATAAAATACCACTATTTTAAATAAATGAAACCAAAGTTAATTATTAAAAAGTTCAACGGATTTTCACCAAAAACACCATCAATTAATTTAATCCATAATGTACCACCAATACGTTATCTTTTAGATTTAGGACCAAAAGGAAGGTATATAGTATCATCAGAATTACCTTCAATAAGAAGAAGAAATGTGGTCCCTAATTTCTTACTTGAACCAGTAAGTATTAACCCAATAAGAGTTATTATCAGAGATATAATTGGTGATTCAGATGTTAGAAATTTAATCGAATGGTTTGACTCAGTAGGTAATAATAAAATTAATGCAACCTTACAGAGAATAGACCCGCTCGGTGTGATACTTGATCAATGGTTTTTATTTGGGTGTAGACCCACATACTTTTCATCGGAACCTCTTGAACCTTTTGAGATGGTTTTACAAATGGATAATTTTACTCTTCAATTTTAATTTAGTATAATTGAAATATGGTTCCAACTCAAACATTATTGTACTTAGGCTTAGCGTCTATACCTTCCCTTTTTTATTTATTATTAATCCATTTAACTTCACCATATGGTTCGATAAACCTTCGTAGAAGTTTTGAATATCTTATTGGTGGCTTTTTATCAGTTCTTTTTTTAACACTAATTTTCATATACACTAATTGGAATACTGAAGGTTTAAATCCTTTTTATGATGATTTTTTGGTTGTTGCTCCTAGAGAAGAATTGGTTAAATTTATATCCTTTATATTAATAACCTTTTTTACTATTAAGATAAAACATAAAAAGGAACACCCCATTGGGATAATGTTTTATTTTGGTATGGTAGGTTTGGGGTTTGCTATGATTGAGAATGTCCAGTACTTACACGTTTTTGGGGGTAAGGTAATAATAGTAAGGTTTTTAACATCTACTTTAGCACATATGTTATTTGGGTTACTATTTGGTTATTGGATAGCTTTAAGTGAAATAGATTGTTCCAAGTTTAGTGATAGGTCGGTGTTTGGTATTTTAACCCATAAGTATAGATTCTTTAAATTATTTGTATATACTTTAATAGGTTATTTAACTTCTGTTACTTATCATGGTTTATGGAATTACAACATAGATACTTCTGGTGAATCTTATATTACAATAATGATACTAATGTTATTTTTTGGTGTCTTAAGTGTTAAATTTGCCATAAAAGATTTAAATGATGGTTATCGTAGGTCATTAAAATAAATTAACATTTTAATGATAATAAAGATATTTATCATTAAATGTCTCTTAAATTAAAAATATCTTTATTGACCTCTATAGTTTTAGTGTGTTCATTTTTAATGACACCTTCTGTAGTAGTTTCCCATTTCATTAATTATATTGGGATGATAGGTTATTATGGTTACGCTTTATTCTTAGCTTTTATACCATTTATTTCTGTTTTTATTTTTGAATACATAAAAGAAACTTATAAAGACAGAAAACAAAATGATTATGTACAAAAATTAAATGAAGCTTTAATATCACAATCACATAATCAACTTTTTTATGAAGGTAACATAATTGAGGGAGCAAAAGTTTTAACTAAAGAAGTTTCAGATACAATAAATGCCGACAGATGTTCAATATGGTTATATAATGAAGATAAGACTTCTATTGTTTGCCAACAACTTTATGTTAAAAGTGAAAATAAATGGTACCAAGATATAGAGTTATTTAAAAAAGATTTTGAACCTTATTTTATTTCATTAATAAACAACCCGATTATTATAGCACATAACGCCGAAACACATGAAGCAACATCTTGTTTTAAGGAAGTTTATTTAAGACCTTTAGGTATTAAATCCATGTTAGATGTACCAATTACTTATGCTGGTGAAATGATTGGTGTTATTTGTATTGAAAATTTAACAAGTAGAAGATGGGTTGACCTTGAGGTTAATTTTACACAAATATTATCTTCACTTTACTCATTCGCACATTCTGTTAAAATATCTACTGTGTTTAGTAAAAATATTAAAGATATGGAAAGTTTCATTGATTATTCTGTTCTTGTAAGTAAAACCGATAAAAATGGGAAAATAACTTATGTTAACAAAAAATTTGAAGATGTTTCGGGATGGTCAATTAAAGAAGTTTTAGGTAAAGACCATAATATAGTTAATTCTGGTGTACACCCTAAAAAATACTGGTTAAATATGTATAAAACAGTCGTTCAGGATAAAAAAATATGGAATGATGTTGTAACAAATAAGAATAAAACTGGTGAATTATATTGGGTTGATTCTTATATAAAAGCAGAATTTGATATTAATGGTAATTTAATTGGTTTTATGTCAATAAGATATGATGTGACAGAATTGATTAAATCTTCAAAGGAGATAGATAAAAAAAATACATACCTAGAACATGCGGCAAAAATATTAAGACATGATATGCATTCAGGTATAAACACATATATCCCAAGAGGTTTAAGTTCTTTAGAAAGAAGGTTAACAGATGAGGATATTCAAAGATTAAAAATAGAAGCTCCACTTAAAATGTTAAAAGAAGGGTTAAAACATTCCCAAAAAGTATATAAAGGTGTTTACGAATTTACCAATTTAGTTAAAAAAGATGCTGTTTTAGATAAAACATCTTGTAACATAAAAGATATTTTAGATAGTTATCTTTCTAGTACATCTTATAAATCACAAGTAATATTAGAAGAACTACCAACATTAGAAGTTAATGAATCACTTTTTTGTACAGCGATAGATAATCTAATCAGAAACGGTTTAAAATACAACGATAGTGAAACTAAATTTGTAAAAATATATACAGAAAATGAAAATATTATCATACAAGACAATGGTAGGGGAATGTCACAAAAAGACTTTGATAAGTTATCACAACCTTATATTAGAAAAGAAGATCAAAAAGAATCTGGTTCTGGTTTAGGTTTAAACATATGTATAGCTATATTAAAAGAACATGGTTTCAGTATAACATGTGAAAAAAACAAAGTTGGAACCAAAATTAAAATAAATGTTAATAAATAAAAATTAAAATGATTGATTCTATTTTATTGGTGGATGATGAAGATTTGTTTCACTTGGTGTTCGAAGATTCTTGTTCTTTATTGGATATTAGTTTATCCTTAAATTCTATAAACAGTGCTGATGAGGCAGAAAAAATGTTTAAAAAATGGTTTGAGAATAATGATACTCAAGATAAACCTGAGTGTGTCTTTGTTGATTTAAATATCATTGGTAGTTCATTTGATGGAATAGAACTTATTAGAAGAATAAATTTCCAATATGGTAATCATGTCGTAATAGGAATTATTTCTTCTTCAAATGAATCAGAAGAACAAGCAAAGGCAGTACAAGCGGGAGTTCAATTTTGGATTATTAAATCTGATGACATTGAACCTAGGTTGGAGGAATTTAGAAAGGATTATGAAGGTTATAAAAATAGGACAGCTCCATTTAAAGTCTATAGATGATTAAAATAGATTCAAATACCAAAAAAACTTTAATGGATTTATACAATAAAAAAGGTATAGGTCTAGAAGGAAATATCACTAAACTTATTGATGGTGAAGATGATGAGGAATTTAGAATTTATTTAAAAACTTGTGAAGAAAAAGATTCTGAAAAGAGGAAGAAACGTCTTGAAATGACCAAAAAGATACAAAAACAAAACGATGATTTGGTTGTGGCTAACAGAGAGAATGAAAGAATTATGACGGAACTCCAAGAGACACTAAGAGAAGTTGAAGAGTCTAGATTAACTTTCGAAGTTCAAAACAGGGAATTAAATGAATGGAAACAAGATAATCTTAGATTAACTGAAGAGTTAAAAAATGAAATGGTTAAATCAGAACAAGCAAGGATAAGTGCTGAAACAGCAAAACAAAATGCTGAAAATGATTTAGACTTATTACAGAAAAAGACACAAAACGAATTAATATCAATAATAGTAAGAGTAGCGTTATATATTATAGTTGGTGTTGGATTTATCACAACTGGTGTTTATGTGTTTACAATGATTATGGGTAAAGACACACAAGTTATAAGTGCTGCT